>JAAUYD010048213.1_pt1 | contig 31803 bp, 34 predicted proteins | sample 7278101 | NCBI WGS metagenome assembly JAAUYD01 (sample SAMN14350128, study PRJNA611818) | marine sediment metagenome | isolation source: surface marine sediment (0.6m) | place: French Polynesia: Moorea | collected 2018-08
CAACCGGCTGCAGATCATCATGAAGAGCATCCACACGGCCGCGCTGGACGCGGCCGAGCAGTACGGCATGCCGGGCAACTACGAGGCGGGCGCCAACATCGCCGGTTTCGTGAAGGTGGTCGACGCCATGATCGACCAGGGCGTGGTGTGACCGCTGTAGATGGCGGATAACCCCACCTGAATTTCCCTGAGCGGCGCGGCTGCCTCTGCGGCCGCGCCGTTTTGCATTCACGCCACACCAACTGGCGATCGGGAGTGCCCCGCCGCAGCCACGTGGCAATGAACGACCGCTGACCCCCCGTTTTCACGGGAGGGGCAAAGGCGCACCCGCAATCGGGGCGCGGTTGGGAGATCGGCGCCCATCCCATATCGTCAATTCGACACCTTTGAGGGAAGGCTGTGCAACCGGAAGCGGAGAGAATCCTGATCGAAAGCGTGGCGCAGCTGCGGCGCTGGCTGGGGGACCATCACGCCCAGCGGCAGAGTGTGTGGATCGTCACCTGGAAGAAAGGCGCCGGCCGCCCCTATGTCGGCTACGATGACATTGTCGACCAATGTCTCTGCTTCGGATGGGTGGACAGCCTGCGTCGCAAGGTGGACGACGCCCGCACCATGCTGCGGATCTCGCCCCGCAACCCCAAAAGCAACTGGTCCCGGGCCAACAAAAGGCGGGTGGCCAGATTGACGCGGGACGGGCTCATGCGCCCCAGTGGCAGCCGCATGGTGGCGCTGGCCAAGCGTCGCGGTACCTGGAATTTTCTGGACGACGTGGAGAAGCTCGAGGTGCCGGAAGACCTCCGGGCCGAGTTCGGGAAGTATCCCCATGCGGCACGCTACTTCAATGCCTTTCCGCCCTCCTCCCGGCGCGGCATTCTGGGGTGGATCAAATCCGCCAAAACAGACGCCACCCGTCGCAAGCGCATCGTCGAGACCGCCCGCCAGGCGGAACGAAATATCAAGGCCAATTATCCCGAAGGCCGCAACAAAGGTCCCGCTGCGCACCCGTAAGATCCCTACCGACGATACCCTCGCCGGCGGTGTCGCCCGCCCGGACGGTTGGCACCCCCATGGGGCGCACTGGACAAACCCATTGGCGATCATTAGCATCCTGAAACCGGCCGCGGCAATCGGTGCATCCGCGGGTAGCCGAGCACAGACAGGCGACCGAGCCGGTTGTCAGCCAATTGTCAGCCAATCGCCGGCCGCGTGCGCGTGACGATCGGTGCGCTTCTGATGATGCGCGGTGCTGCACAAGGCGCCCATCTGCGACGCTGTCGCTTACCTGCCGCTGGACACCCCTAGACCGAACCAGCGCCTTGCAGCGGGCATCTGTTTTGACGCGCCTGCCTTGCCGCCGACTGCACCCTGGACAGATCACGCCTGAAGCAAAGGGTGATTGCCTCGGTGATCGTCTCAGCGCCATCGGTTCAGTCGATGGCGTCCCCACCCACTATCGGCAGAGGAGATCCCATGAAAGCATCCGACCTGCTCGTAAAGGCACTCGAAAACGAGGGCGTAGACTATGTCTTCGGCATTCCGGGGGAAGAGAATCTGGACCTGCTCGATTCCCTGTCGCGCAGCACCATCGAACTGGTGCTCACGCGGCACGAGCAGGCGGCCGGCTTTATGGCCGCCACCTATGGTCGCCTGACGGGCAGGGCCGGGGTCTGCCTGGCCACGCTCGGACCGGGGGCCACCAACCTGGTGACGGCCGCGGCCTACGCCAATCTGGGGGCCATGCCCATGGTAATGCTCACCGGTCAAAAGCCGGTCAAGGTCAGTAAACAGGGACAGTTCCAGATGCTCGACGTGGTGGACATGATGCAGCCCTTGACCAAGTTCACCAAGCAGATCGAGAGTGGTGACCGCATCCCGGCCACGGTGCGGGAAGCCTTCCGCAAGGCCCAGGAGGAGCGGCCGGGCAGCGCCCATCTGGAGCTGCCCGAGGATATCGCCCGAGAGGATTCCCGGATGCCGGTCATCCCCCCCAGCCTGACCCGTCGGCCGGTGGCCGAAGAGAAGGCCATTGCCCGGGCGGTGGATCTTATCACCCGGGCACGCCGACCCCTGCTGCTGGTGGGCGCCGGCGCCAATCGCAAGCGCACCTGCCACCTGCTGCGCCGTCTGGTAGAACGCAGCGGGATTCCCTTTGTCACCACCCAGATGGGCAAGGGGGTCGTCAACGAGGACAGCGACCACTTTCTGGGCAATTGCGCCCTCAGCGACCACGATTTTGTCCACCGTGCCCTGGACGCCGCCGATCTCATCATCAACGTGGGTCACGACGTGGTCGAGAAGCCGCCCTTCTTCATGCGCTCCGGCGGCCGCACCGTGATCCACGTGAACTTCACCTCCGCGGCGGTGGACCCGGTCTACTTTCCCCAGGTGGAAGTGGTCGGTGACATCGCCAACAGCGTGTGGCAGATCGGCGAAGCCCTGCCCGCCGAGTGTCGCTGGGAGACGGCCGACTTCGACACGGTCCGCGCCGCCTTAGCCGATCACATCCGCCAGGGCGCCGCGGACGACCGCTTTCCCCTATATCCCCAGCGGCTGGTGGCCGACGTGCGCGCCATCATGCCCGCCGATGGCATCCTCGCTCTGGACAACGGGATGTACAAGATCTGGTTCGCGCGCAACTATCCAGCCTATCTGCCCAACACCGTCCTGCTGGACAATGCCCTGGCCGCCATGGGGGCCGGACTGCCGTCGGCCATCGTCGCCAAGCTCGTCCATCCCGAGCGACGCGTCATGGCGATCTGCGGCGACGGCGGCTTCATGATGAACTCCCAGGAACTGCAGACCGCGGTCCAGTTGGGGCTCGATCTGGTGGTCGTCGTGCTGCGCGACGACGCCTATGGCATGATCAAGTGGAAGCAGCAGGAGATGGGCTTCGCCGACTATGGCCTGGACTTCGCCAACCCAGATTTTGTGCGCTACGCTCAAAGCTACGGTGCGAGCGCTGCGCGGGTGCAATCCGCCGACCAGTTCACCGACCTGGCGCAGCAGGCCTTTGCCGCCGGCGGAGTTCACCTTATCGATCTGCCGGTGGACTACAGCGACGACGACCGCGTTCTGCACCACGAGATCAAGGCACTCAGCGCCCAATTGTGAGGGAGGTCCCATGGAACACCAATACCCCTACTATCTGGCCAACAAGGCCCATCAGCCCAATGTCGACCTCGCGGTGACCGACAAATATAGCGGGCAGGTGGCCACACGAGTGGCCATGGCGGATACCGCCGCCATCGATGCCGCCATCGAGGCCGCAGTGAACGCCACGGATGAGATGCGGCGGATGTCGGCCGACCGCCGCCAGGCGGTTCTGAACCACTGTGTCGCACGTTTCACCGAGCGGCGGGAGACTTTGGCCATGGCCTTGTGTGTCGAGGCCGGCAAGCCCATCAAAGACAGCCGCGGTGAGGTCGCGCGCCTCATCGATACCTTCCGCATCGCCGCCGAGGAGGCGGTGCGGATCGACGGCCATCTGCCCACGTTGGAGATCTCACCGCGCACCCGCGGATACCGCGGCATGGTCAAGCGGGTGCCTATCGGTCCCTGCAGCTTCATCTCGCCCTTCAACTTCCCGCTGAACCTGGCGGCCCACAAGATTGCCCCGGCCATCGCCGCCGGCTGCCCCTTCGTACTCAAACCGGCCAGCCGCACCCCGGTGGGTGCCCTCCTCATCGGCGAGGTGCTGGCCGAGACCGATTTACCACCGGGTGCTTTCTCCATCCTGCCCTGCCGCCGGGACGGCGCCGATCTGTTTACCACCGACGAACGCCTGAAACTGCTCAGCTTTACCGGCTCTCCCGAGGTCGGCTGGCGGCTCAAGGCCAGGGCGGGTAAAAAGCGTGTCGTCCTGGAGCTGGGCGGCAACGCGGCCTGCATCGTCGACCGGGACGCCGATCTGGAGGACACCGTCGACCGGCTGCTAACCGGCGCCTTCTACCAGTCGGGACAGAGCTGCATCAGCGTTCAGCGCATCTTCATCCACGAGGCGGTGTACGACGACCTGAAGGATCGTCTGGTGGCCAAGACCGAGGCACTCAAGATGGGCGATCCAAAGGATGTGCAGACCTTCATCGGCCCGCTGATATCGGAAAAGGAGGCTGAGCGGGTGGCCGCATGGATCGACCACGCCGTCGATGCCGGCGGGCGCTTGCTGTGCGGCGGCAACCGCGACGGAGCCCTGGTGGCGGCCACCCTGCTCGAAGGGGTGCCCGAGGAGCAGCCCGTCGTCCGCAAGGAGGTTTTCGGGCCGGTGGCCGTGCTCTCCGCCTTCGACAGCTTCGACCGGGCCCTGCAGCAGGTCAACGCCAGTGTCTACGGCCTCCAGGCCGGGGTTTTCACCCGCGACCTTCACAAGGTCATGCGGGCCTGGGACGAGCTGGAGGTGGGGGGCGTGATCGTCAACGAAGTGCCCTCCTGGCGGGTGGACAACATGCCCTATGGCGGTGTTAAGGAGAGTGGTCTGGGACGCGAGGGGCTGCGCTATGCCATTGCGGACATGACCGAGCCGCGGCTACTGGTCATCCGCGACGCCCCCCATTGAGAACCTCACCGCTGGGCGCACGCCATCGACAAGGCGCTGGATGAGAGGGACAACGCTGGCTTGCGGCGCCACGCGATCAAAACAAGGAGAGGCCGAAGGTCGGCATGTATTGGCGGTTACCCCTCCTTTCGGAAGGAATGCGGCTGCGGTTTCCCTGATCGCGGTGCCATATGGCGGGGGGACCTTCCATGCTTGCCAAGCGTGCCGATTTCGCATAAGCAAGGGCCGGTGCCGCATGCCACCAGCCCCGATTCAACCGGGCAATGAAGCGCTGCGCTGGGCAAATCTCTATTCCGTCTTCACGGCGGATGGACGCTTCAAGTGGGAAGCGGTGTCCCATCACCTCTTTTTCGCACCACAAAAATGGAGCGGGGTGCGGCTGAATTGAAGCCGGTCGAATCGCTTTAATTTGCGAGGCGTCTTGATCATCTTGGGGATCGATCTTTCCGGTCCGAGCAATCGCGAAGCGACCGCCCTGGTGGCGTTCGAAACATTGGGGCAGGCTGCTTTGACCTGCCGTCAGCGACTGCTCGGTGTCGATGACGACGATATCCTGGCGTATGCGAGAGCGATTCGATCCAATGCGGAAGTCGTGGCGGGCCTGGATGCGCCCCTCTCCTACAACGTCGGCGGCGGTGACCGGCCCGCGGATGCCGAGCTTCGCAAACGCGTGGTGGCTGCCGGGCTCAGGCCCGGCGCGGTCATGCCGCCAACCATGACCCGCATGGCCTACCTGACCCTGCGCGGCATAGCGGTGGCCAGATTACTGCGCAGTACTTGCCGAAAGATCCAGATCGTGGAAGTGCATCCCGGGGCGACCATGGCGCTGCGGGGGGCGCCGCCGACGGACATCATGGGGCTCAAACAGCACGCATCCGCCCGCCGGAACCTGCTGGTGTGGCTGCAACAGCAAGGGCTAAAGGGGATCGGTGAGGTGGCCGACCCCAGCGACCATTATGTGGCCGCCTGCGCCGCCGCCCTGGCCGCCTGGCGGTGGTATCACAGGGACGCGGTGTGGCTTCACCGGGCCGCGCCGCCGCTGCATCCGTTTGATTATGCCGGTTAGGTGAGGCCCCTTTAGAGACGATCGTCATTGCCGTTGCAGGCTCGCCTGGCCCAGGCTGGAGAACCCCCAATGGACAGGGACACGCTGATTCGCATCGCCTACGAGCGCTTTGCGGGGTTTGCAAAACCCGTCCGGTGCACCCTGCATGACGACGATTGCCCCGATTGCCGGGAGCACAACCAGACCCTGTGCCTGGCGGACCATCGCTCGCTGTCAATCGAGCAGATCGGTTCAACCTCCTGGTCGCCCATACCGCATATGAGCCCTGCGGCGATGGCCCATTTCATGCCGAGGCTGATGGAACTGGCCCTGAAGAATACTGCCGACGTCGATGGCGGCCCCTTTGCGGTGCGGTTCATCCATTTCGTTCTGGAGGGCCCGGCCGGTAATCAATTCCAATTGTTCGCAGAAGCGCATCGCGACCTCGTTTTTGGGGTGTTGACCACCCTCAAAGAGAAGATGGCCGATCTTATCGAAACTGAGGGCTGGCGTGCGGAGCTCGAAACCGCCCTCGGCAGGTGGGGGCTGGCGGGGGTGACCCCTTCCGCCTTAGCCGCAAAGGAAAGCGAGACGAAATGACCTCATCCGCCCTCTTGATCATCGATGTTCAGCGGCGTTTTTTCGATTCGGACCCCAAGGCCTTCGAGGCCGAAGCGGTGATTGCGCGCATCAACGCACTTGCTCGGCGGGCGAGATCGGCGGGCGCTCCCGTGATCTTCGTCCAGCACGAGCAGGCCAGCGAGGGGTTGCTGCCCAACAGCGATGGTTGGCGGCTGGCGTCCGGCCTTGAGGTGATCGCCCACGACATCCGGGTGGGAAAAACGACCCCGGATGCATTTCTCGGCACCGAACTTGAGATGATTCTGCAATCCCGCGGGGTGGATTATCTGGTCATCTGCGGATATGCCTCCGAATACTGTGTCGACACCACCGTGCGCCGCGCGGCGGCGCTGGGGTATCCGGTCCAGCTCGTGGCCGACGCCCACACGACGGACGACAAGGCGCACGCCTCGGCCAAACAGATTCGGACCCATCACAACGCCACCTTGCCCGGCATGCGCAGTTTCGGGCCCCGGATCGAGGCGGTGCAGAGTGCAGCGCTGACCTTTAGCGAATAAGAGCGGCTAGACGCGGTAGCGCAGCCATTTGGAGGGAGACAGTCGACATGGACCAGGTGCAGAAAGATCAGCTGGCAGCCGTCATCCAGGAGAAGATCACCATCGCCGAGAATGATATTGCCACCTTTCAATCCCTCGCCGAGCCGGTCTCTCCGGACAACGCCATTGGACGGCTGACGCGCATGGAAGCGATCAACAGCAGAAGTATCAACGCGGCAGCTTTGCGCAAGGCCAAACAGCGCCATACCCGATTGACGCGCGCACTGGCGCGGATCGATGATCCCGATTTCGGTCTCTGCCGGGAATGCGAAGAGCCCATTCCCCACGCCCGCCTAGTGGTGCTGCCCGAAGCGGAGCTTTGCGTGGCGTGCGCCGAAAGCGTGGCGGGCTAGGTACGTGGCGGCGAGTGTCGTGGACCCCCGGTTCGACCTGCGGCCCGGAGCGGATGATGACCGCTCGACACTGGGGGGAACCCATGTCGCGGCAGGCTGAGACGGGATCGCTGCCGACGGTCCCGATCACCCCGATTCCGGGTCGTCGCTGACCGCTTCGCCAAAGGGATCACCCTCGGCCTGCTGCTGGCGGCCGATCGCTCTCTGGTATCCGTCCCGCTCGTCCTGGCGGCGTGCATACATCGCCCCGTAAACCAGAAAATTCTGGCCGATTTCGAGCGGATCCAGATCCGGCGCGACACCGCCGGCATTTAAGGGATCGTGACATGGCGCCCGTCCTCCATATCTTCTCCGGTCTGCCGGGCACCGGCAAGACCACCCTGGCCCGCATGTTGGCACGGCGCACCGGCGCCGTCTACCTGCGCATCGACACCGTGGAGCAGGCCCTTCGGGAGCTTTGCGCCATCGAGGTGGAAGGCGAAGGGTACCGGCTCAGCTATCGTTTGGCCGCCGACAATCTCGGGCTGGGTCACGATGTCGTGGCGGATGCCTGCAATCCCATCGCGCTGACCAGAAGGGAGTGGCGACAGGTGGCCCACGCGGCGGGTGCCGCCGCCGTCGATATCGAAGTGATCTGCTCCGACAGGGCCGAACACCGCCGACGGGTGGCAACCCGGAAAACGGACCTACCAGGGCTGGTACTGCCCGACTGGGCCGCAGTGACGGCCCGGGAATACCATCCGTGGACCACCGGCCGGATCGTCGTCGACACGGCCGGCCGCACGCCGGCGCAGTGCTTCCGGCAGCTCGGAGCCGAGCTGGAGCGGCACATCACCGCCGCCAAGCGTTCACGCTTCCGCAAGTAAGGAAAGAGGTCCCATGACCACCGATTGCCAACGCTGGAACGCCACCGATTATGCCGAGAACTCCGGTGCCCAGTTGGAGTGGGCCCGTGAACTCATCGCCAAGCTCGACCTCAAGGGGGACGAAGCCCTCCTGGACATCGGCTGCGGGGACGGCAAGGTCAGCGCCCGGCTTGCCCGCGTCCTGCCGCTGGGCCGCGTGCACGGCATCGATCTGTCGGCCGACATGATCCAACTGGCCCGGGAACGCTTTGACGGCCGCAGCCACCCCAACCTGCGCTTTCAACAGATGGATGCCGCCCGGATCCAATTGGCGCGGGGGTTCGATGTGGCCTTCTCCACCGCTGCCCTCCACTGGGTGGCCGACCACCCCGCCGTGCTGAGGGGCGTGCGGGCCTGCCTCAAGCCGGGCGGCCGACTGCTGTTTCAGATGGGCGGGCGCGGCAACGCCCAGGCGGTCTACGAAGCGCTCCAGACTGTCGTGCCGCAGGGGGACTGGCGCCCCCATCTCGAGGCGGTCGCCTTTCCCTACCATTTCCTGACCCCGGCGCAATACGAAGCGTGGCTGCCGGCATGCGGCTTCCGGTTGCGGCGGGCCGAGCTCATCTCCAAGGAGATGCGGCACCCGGATCGGGAGGGGCTCAAAGGGTGGCTCCGGACCACCTGGTTTCCCTACACCGACCGACTGCCCGAGGAAATGCGGGATCCGTTTCTGGAGGCGGTTGTGGCGCGCTATCTCGAGCACCATCCCCCCGCTGCTGACGGGCGGACCCGGGTGCAAATGGTGCGCCTGGAGATCGAAGCCGAGACCGTTTGACACCACGGGTTGGTGTGATAAGGGGAGAAGACGCCTGCCCGATCACAGCGGGTAGCATGGCCGCCGATACGGGCGCGCCGATCCCCATCGCCGGTCCGATCAAGCGGCCGGACAGCACCAACCGGTTGGGCTGCCCTGGTCCCTGCGTCTCGCCCTCCAACCCGCAGGGTCGCCTTGAGAGGCTCCGCCGGCCGGCGGGTCTTCCGTCGGCACCCCATGACCCGTCTCCAGACCCGATTCGCCGGCAGGCCCGCATCCCCTGCGGATCGCGTTCCAACACCATCCGTTTATCCGGCGGTTCAACGCGGACCGGATGGGGATGTGCCAACGCTCACCGCAGTTGAGATCTTTTTACCCGCATTCCGGCGCCACACCAGTTGTGGGCACGCTCGGCCAAACGTGGCGCCGCCGGGTCACCCCTTTAGCGGGGGGCGATGGGGGTTACTGGGCGGCGGAGGAAACGCCCGCCGGATCTGGCTAGGGCCTCGAATCCAATGCCCATCCAACGCAAAGGAGTTTGCCATGTCATCTCCAGAGCTCCCGCTCAAGGATCCGCCCCTTTCCGCCCGCCTAACCCGACGGTCCTTCCTCAAACAGACCGGCCTCGCCGCCGGAAGCCTGCTGGTGAGCGATCTTTTTGCCGGCGGCTGGGTCGCCGCTGCCCAGGAGGAGCCGCCGCCTCTGGCCCTGATTAATCTGACCCTCATCGACGGTACGGGGGCGCCGCCAGTGCCAGACGCCGCGGTGGTGATCCACCAGGGCCGCATCCAGGACGCCGGCCCGCGGGGCCAGGTGGAGATTCCGCAGGGCGTGGCGCGCCTGGACATGGGGGGCGGCACCCTCCTGCCCGGCTTCATCAATGCCCATGTCCACGGTGGTTACCGGGCGGATGTTCTTACCGGATGGGCCCGCGGCGGGGTGACCACGGTGCGCGATTTGGGGGCACTCGGCATCTACTCGGCCAATCTTTTCAAGATCCGCGACACCCTCTGCGCCAACCCCCGCTGCGCCCAACTCGTGGCTGTTGGCTCCTTTATCAATGTGACCGGCGGCTATCCCATCGCCTATTGGAACGGATTCGCCGTCACCGTCGACACTCCGGCCGACGCGGAGCGCGAGGTCAACCGCCTTGTGGATGACGGCGCCGAGGTGATCAAGACCGCCTTTGAATCGGGCTACACCTTCGCCCAGAGTGGCTGGCCCTTGCTCCCTCCCGCAACGGCCAAGGCCCTGGTGGCGGCCGCCCATCAGCGGGGCGTACCGGTCACGGCCCATGTCACCAGCGCACGCGATCTCCCGCTGGCCCTGGATGCCGGTGTGGACGAGATTGCCCACATGGTGGTCGACCCCTGTCCGGATGAGCTGATTCAGCGGACTGCCGCCGCTGGCGTCCGCTGGGTGCCCACCCTCGAGCTATGGCAGGGGGTCAGCCGGCGACACAATATCCACTACGATCAGGTGGCTGTCGAAAACTTGGCCCGCTTTGTCCAGGCGGGGGGCGAAGTCGCCCTGGGAACCGATTACGCTGGGGCCCCCGTCCCCTTTGAACTGGGGATGCCCCTCGCTGAAATTCGACTCATGGCGGCAGCCGGAATGACGCCCGCCCAGATCCTGGTCGCCGGAACCCGCAACGCGGCCCGCGCCTGCAATCTGGCGCAGACGCTGGGCACCCTCGTAGCCGACCGAGCGGCCGACCTCTTGGTGGTGGACGGCAATCCGCTCGCCAACCTCGAAAACTTGGGCCGAATCCGCCTGGCAATGCGCCGTGGTTGGATGATACCGGTTTGATGGAGCTGCAACGGTGATGGTGCCGAAGAGACGACCCTGCCTCTTCTGCGGCCTGAGCGGGCGACGGCGGATCGGCGGTTGGTTGCTCGCTGGCCTCTGCATCGGCCTCCTCGGGGGCGAACCCGCTGGTGCCGCCGCCGACAGCTACACCATCGACGACCAGCCGGTGCTCTTGTACAAGATCATCCAGGAGTGGGCTGACGCCCCCGGGAGCGGTACCGCCGCGGTCTGGTTCTGCGGCCGCATGCTGGTCTGCTGCAGCCGGGCTCCCCTCCGCATCACCTATTCACCGGCTGATCGTCGGCTCACCCTTCACTTTCCGAAGGGGTATGGTGGGCTGGTGTCACTGGGGCAACCGGGGACGGCGCCTCCCAGCTCGGTATTCGATGGTATCTGGCTGCATACCGCCTACTTCGATGGTGCCGTCGCCCGTCTCTGTCCCGATGCGGACCATCCCTGGGGCCGTATCTGCATCGGCCCCCTTTCTGGCCATCAGGCCGACCGGCTGAAAGAGATGGGTGACGGCCTGGAGCTGGTGCTCTCCGGGCCCATCCATGGGCTGCGGGATGATCGTGTAGCGCTCACCCACGGCAATGGGCGGCACCCGATCTGCCCGCCAATCACATCATCCGCGAAGCCCCTCCGGCCGGTCACCCTGACCCTTCGCCACCGATCCGCAGAAACACCTTTGGTCATCTTCTCCACGGCGCGCGTCGGCCAGCAGCTCAGATCCGTCTGGCCGTCACCAACATGTGGGTGGTGCCCTGAGGGGGGCGGGCGACTGCGATCTCGGCGAATCCGGCCGCTTCAAGGGCGGCGGTCAGCGCCGATGACGGGTGACAGCCGGCTCCCGATGTTAGGTAGAAAAAGAGGGCAAAGCCGGCCGCTACCGGGTCGGCCGTCCCTTCCGCCATCGCCAGGTCCCATATGGCGATGGTTCCCCCCGGATCCAAGTGCGTGACGAGCTTTGCCAGCACCTCCGCCAAGATCTCGGGCGGGAAATGGTGGATCAAGTTGCCTAGAAACACCACCGCGTAGCGGCCCTCCAGGGCGGTGGTGCGTATGTCGCCGGGCCGGTGGGTGACATGGGCGCTGCAACCGAATTCATGCGCTACCCGGGTGGCCGATGCCAGGCTGTCAGGCAGCTCCAGCACCTCGGCGGCCAGGGGCGGGTGCCGACGGCAGATGGCGGCGCTATAGATCCCATGCGCCCCGCCCACGTCGAGCAGGCGCCGGGCATCCTTGGGCACTGGGACCTGATCGGCCACCCATTCGGCCGCCGGGCGGGCGGTCTGGGCCATGGCGCGTTGGTGCGTGAGGCGCGCTTCCGGACCCGACATCAGATCGAATAGATCCACCGCCCGGCCGTCCTGGATCGATTCGGTGAGCTGGCCGAGAGCCGCTAGTTGGATCCCGCAGAAGCGCAGCCAGTGGGTAAGGGGCATCTCACCGTCGGTGGTGCAGGTGGCCCGAGTGATGGCGTTCAGCCCAAAGCGATCCCCTTGGCGCACCAGGTAGCCCGCTGCCGCCAGGAACTCGGTCAGCCGAAGAATACCGGTGGGATCGCATCTCAGCCGGGCGGCCAGCCCAGTGGCGGTCAACGGCCCATCCGCCAGGGCGGCAAAGAGGCCGATGGCGGCCGCAGTTACCAGGGCGGTGGACTGCAGCGCTGGCAGCATGGGGTCCAACAGGGGATTGGGGGTGTGTTCGGTCGATTTCATGGCGTTCCTCCTTTGTGGCAAGGCCTCCCATGAGTGGAGGCGCGACGATTGGTATTTGGCGACGTCAGCGTCGACAGGTTGGCGCGGTCCGGTGCCGGCCAATGAGAGGCGTTCGCGGATTGGGGGATTTCGTGGATCGGGCGCTACGGCGAGGGGCGGGCGAAGATGAGCGGGCTGCCGGAAAAGTGGGATCAGCGATATCCGGGGAAATTCGTGGAAGGGACTGGACAAGCGTCACCCTACCATGCCATCAAAGGGCGGTCAATTCTGCGCCGTCATTGCGGCACACCCTACCGCCGCCGCACCGTGGGACGCAAGGCGGCCACCGCAATGGCGATTTGCCCTTTCGAAGCGGTTGAATTTCCATCCGCTCAGAAGCGCTTTTGGGCCGAGGGGACACATGAAATACCGACCCATCCAACCAGAGGATATGGACGCCATCTTCGCCGTGCGAGTGGCCACCTGGCATTCGCCCAACGCCGTTGATGAGATGACGGCACTCGGCATCACGCCGGCGGCGGTATTGGAGATGCTGGCGAATGGCAGTCATCGTGGCTGGCTGTGCGAGGTCAATGGGCAGGCGGTGGGGTTTGCCATGGGCAACCGCAACACCGGTGAGATGTGGGTGATTGCCGTTCTCAAGGCCTACGAGGGGCTGGGCATCGGCCGGCATCTGCTTGCCCAGGTGGAAGCGTGGTTGTGGGCGGCCGGCTGGGAGGAGATCTGGTTAACCACGGATCCGGACGAGACGGTGCGCGCCGTGGGCTTTTACCGGCATAGCGGCTGGCGCGACTGGAAACTCGACCAGAACCGTTACCTGAAAAAACGCCGGCCCGCAGGGAGGCATCCATGACGTCGTTCGACGATTCGGTGGCCGTTATCACCGGTGCGGCCAGCGGTATTGGCCGTGGTCTGGCCGAGCACTGCCTTCAGCGGCGGATCAAGGTCGTTCTGGGTGACATCGAAGCGGGCGCGCTGGCGGAGACCGCCGCCGCTTTGGATGGTGCCGGCGGCCAGGTGCATCCCGTGCGGGTCGACGTGGCGGATGCAGCCGACGTGGAGCGTCTGGCCGAAGAGGCGCTGGCGGCCTTCGGCCGAGTGGACCTGCTCTTCTGCAACGCTGGAGTGGCCGCCGGGGGCGCGCTCTGGGAAAGCACGACCCGGGACTGCGACTGGGTGATGGGCGTCAATCTCTGGGGCGTGATCCACTGCATTCGCAGTTTCGTGCCGCGCATGCTGGCCCAAGGGACCCCAGGCCACATCGTCAACACCGCCTCGGTGGCCGGCCTCTTCACATTTCACCCCTCGGCCCTCTACCACCTGAGCAAACATGCCGTGGTCTCCCTTTCGGAGCAGCTCCAGCACGACCTGCGCCTGCGGGGGGCGGCCATCGGGGTGTCGATACTCTGCCCCGGTTTTGTCAACACCCGCATCATGGACGCCGAGCGCAACCGGCCCGTCCATCTGCAGAACGATCCGGACACGGGCCCACCGTCCCACGGCGGCGAGGAATCCGAGGCCCTATTTCGGCGGATGGTCGCCGCCGGGCTGCCCCCAGCCCGGGTGGCCGAACAGGTCTTCACGGCGATCTCGGAGGAGCGCTTTCTCATCCACACCCATCCAGAGCTGGAGCCGTACTACCGGGACCGCCTGGCAGCCCTGGGCGAAGGGCGTCTGCCCGACCTGCCACCACCACCCAAGGCCTGCTGAGGCGTGGCGTTCACCGCCATTGCGGTCGCTATTGGCCCTCCTGCTGACGAGACGCACCGCCAATGCTTCTGATTGTCAAGATTCTCACCGCCACCCTCATCGTGGTCACCCTCTCGGTGGTGGCCGAAAAGGTCAGCCCGCGCATTTCGGGGCTGCTGGCCGGATACCCATTGGGCACCGCCATGGCCTTGTTCTTCTACGGCCTCGAGCTGGGACCACGCTTCGCTGCCGACGCTGCCGTTTATGCGCTCCTCGGCCTCATCGCCACCGAGAGTTTTGTCTACATCTACTACCACCTCTCACTAAGGCTGCGGCGCTGGAGTGCACTGCTCTCCTCCCTTGGCGCCACCACCGCTTTTCTCCTCGTGGCCCAGATGTTCAGCCACCTGCCCGCGGTGCCGTCCCTTGTTATGACCTTGACGGTGCTCTCCATGGGGCTCTTCATCTACCTGTTGCGCAAGCTGCCCGATGTCACCATCGGCCGGCCCGTTCGGCTGGGGCCGCGGGTGCTGCTGCTGCGGGCCCTCCTCTCCGCAGGCCTCATCGTCCTCATCACCGCCATCGCCAGACTGGTGGGCGAACGGTGGGCCGGGCTGCTTTCCGGTTTTCCCATCACGCTCTTCCCTCTGATCCTCATCATCCACCTCACCTACCGGTCAACCCACGTGCACACCATCATCAAGAACTTCCCCCGTGGCATGGGGGCGCTGGTCCTCTACAGCATCAGTGTTCATCTGCTCTACCCACCGCTCGGCATCTATCTGGGGACGGCGGCCGCCTTCGGTGTTGCCACGCTCTACCTGGTGGCCCTCCTGCGGTTGTCGCCAGCCGCCGCGCGCGCGTGAGGTTGACGCCTGATTCTGGTCACTATCCCAAAAAGCTTGAGTTTCAGCCGACCCTGGTGTACCCAAACGGCTGGGCCATGCGGCCGCACCGACAACCGCTTCGTCATGCTCCCGTTACGGATCTGGAAAGGAGTCCTGCATGTCCGTCTTCAAACTCGGTCCCCAAGATCTTTTATACTACGAACACACGCCGCCCGATGCCGAAGGGGGCGTCACCTTTGTCTTCTTCAACGCCCTCACCAGCGACACCGGCGGCTGGCAGGCCGTCATCGGCCCGCGCCTCCGCGCCGCCGGCCACGGTACCCTGGCGTTTAACTTTCGTGGCCAGACCGACAGCCCCTTCTCCTCCGATATCGCCTTGGATGCCGACCTCATGGCGGCCGACGCCGCCGAATTGCTGGGCGCCGTCCGTCCCCAGCGCCCTGTTCTGGTGGGGCTGAGTATCGGCGGACTTTTCGCCGCACGGGCGTTTTTAGCGGGCGCCTCGGCCGAAGCACTGGTGCTGATCAACACCTTGCGCAAGGACGGTCCCCGCCTGCAGTGGATCGGGGACGCCCTGGTGCGGGCCGCCGAGGTGGGGGGCCTGGAGCTGTTCCGCGATCTCTTTCTGCCCCTTCTGGTCAACGAGGAGTGGCAGCAGGCCAATCGGGCCAATTTCATTGCCCCCGAGGCGAACTATACCCCGCTGCCGTCCGACCACGGACACTACAAACTCCTGGCCGAGGCGGGCCGCAGCGCCGACTGGGACCTGCCCTACGAGCAACTCGATCTCCCCGTCCTCGTGATCACCGGTCTCCAGGATCACGTCTTCCTGGAAACCGAAGTGGTGGCCGAACTGGCCGCCCGCCTGCCCAAAGGGCGGCGCGTCGACATGCCCGACGCCGGCCACCTGATTCCCGCCGAGCGGCCCGAAGCTCTGGCCGACCAGCTGATCCAATTCGCACAGGAGGTGTAGCATGGCCATCTGGCATCGCAATGCGAGCATCGCCTATCTGGCCGTCATGGCAGGGGTCGTCGGTCACGCCACCAGCGAATTTGTGGCCAAGATCTCCGGTGTGGGCGGGCCCGAGCTCTCTGTCTGGCGCTTTCTGTTGGGGGGCTTCGGCCTGGTCGTCATCGCGCTTCTGCTGCCCCAGAGCCGCAACCTGCTGGCCCCCTTCAAGACCCACGGGGTGCGCCTGATGCTGCTCTCTTTTATGGGCGTCACCGTCGGTTACCTGCTCTTCCATTGGTCGCTGGATTTCGCCTCCGTACCCCAGGTGGCCACCATGGTCACCACCATCCCCATCCTCGTGGGATTGGCCAACCTGGCCATCAACAAGCAGCCCTTCTCCACCGCCAAGATCATCAGCGGCATCGCCGCTGTGTTGGGGGTGGCCCTGCTCATCACCGACGGGTATCTGGCCAAGCTGGCCGGCACCGGCCAGGCGTTCATCGGCGTCCTCATGGCCTTCGGGTGTGCGGCCACCATCGCCGTTTACATGGTATTGGTGCGCCCCATCATCGCCGAGTACGGCGCCATGCGGATCACGGCCATCACCATGTTCCTGGGCGCCATCGGGCTCTGGGTCCTGGTGGACCTCTTCTGGAATATTGCCGTCAATCCCCTGACCCTCTTCGATCGCCCCACGGGCCAGGTCGGCGCCCTGCTCACCATCTCGCTATACAACACCACCATCACCCAGTTTCTCTGGATCGGCGGTCTAGCCGCCGTCCCCGACATCACCCGGGGCAGCTATCTCTTCTTCCTCAAGCCCGTCATCGCCGCCTGCCTGGCGGTGTGGTTTCTCTCCGCCGATCTCACCGCCTGGCAGATGCTGGCCATCGCCGTCATCTGTACCTCCGTTCTACTGGAGGTGGTGTTGAGCCGCAAATCCGCTTAGACCGGAACACCCGATGCGACCCCAGTGGTCGTGTCGGGTGTGTTATCCCTTCTAGTTTCTCCCAATACGGCTGCAGCGATTGGTAGTCGCGCCCATCTTCGGGGCTTTTCTTCACATCGCTTTTTTCCGACGAGCAGACATCCTGCCCGAGCAGACACCCTGCCCGAGCAGGCACCCTGCCGTCAGATCCGGTGTTTTTCGAGTTTCGCTAGCCACACCATCCTGCTATGGGTAACTAGAGGCGACTCCCTGTCAGCGCACCACCCCTTCTCGTTCCGAGGACATGCAAAAAACGCAATCCTTCACACCAATTCCCGAGCGGGATCGGTTTGCTCGGATTGGACATCGGCGCAATACCATCCACCGAAGTGTTTTTACCGTAAAGCCATTGGGGGAGGTCATTATGAGGGCGTATATGTGGACTTGGCGGATATGCATGCTGTCGTTGATGATGGGGCTCATTAGCGTGCCTGGGGTCGCTGTCACACCGGAAGAGGCGGTGCAAAAGATCGTGGAAGAATATTTGGAAGCATACGAGAAAGCGCCGGCGCAGGGGGCGGCCTACCTCAACGAGGAGCCTACCTTGACCGTTTTGAAGGCGCATCCCCATCAGACCTCGTCTCAGTTCGGACAACAGCTCCTCGGCCAAAATCAGGTTCGGCGCCTTGCCGCGGCCACGGCGATGAAGGAATTGTTCATGCGTGAAGAAATCAACGCCGCGGTAAAGCAGAGTCCCGATGTCGCCGCCGCGCTGCAAAAGCGACTGGTGGCGGCTTTTCAGCAAAATGATCCGGCCATGAAGGATCTGGTCAGCAAGACATGGACGCTGGCATTTCCGGATGAAAACCTGCATGCTGCTGTGGCCAGGTCCCAACCGGCCATCGACTACAATACGGCCCTGTTTTTCGTGCATTCAGGTGGGATTTTACTGAATCCGTATACCATTAAAAGAAACGCTGACGGCAATTTCATGCTGGAAGATAGTGGTGACTCCGACACCCGTTTTTTCGTCGAAGCGATGTATCGCAACCGCTACGCCTGGCAGAATAAAGCGCTTCGAAATAAATGGGCGATGGATTACGAGATGCGCCTGGGCATTGCCGGCGCCGACAACGATCCCACGGGCGCAGTGGTATCGGGCGCCGGTGATGCGTACATGGAATTCAGCATCGGGAAACTGATCCCGAACCTGAACAACATTCCCCGCGCCAAATCCGAAGGGGTCAAATGGGTCACCAACGCAGAGCTCCTTATCGGCATTATTACCGACGAAGGCGCCCAGGACCTGCATTTTTACTACGGGCTCGGTCCCACCGTCTCCGTCGGAATCCCGCTGCTGGATGCGGATGCAAAGGATACTGGGCGCCTGATCGAAGTCCTGGGAGGCGCCTATTTCGGTATGACGGACAAGCCGCAACTGGTGAGCGGCGACACCAATGAAGTAAAATCCAAGGACGGCTATCCCGAGTTCGCCTTGGAATGGTCGCTCATCTGGCGCGGCGACATCCGTTTCCCGATCGGCAATAATGGATTTGTCACCATGGGGGGGCGCTTCACCTCCAATCTGGAAGGCGAGGGCATCAATCCCTGGAGCGTGGCCATCGGCTATACCATTCCGGTAGAGGTGATCACCGACAGCGTCAACAAACTCTTCAATCAATAAGTATCCACCCATGCAACTGATCACCCCCCGTCTCACGCTCCGCAGCTTCGCAGCCGAGGATGCGCCCGCCCTTACCCGGGCCCTCAGCGATCCGCGCATCTTCACCTATCTCCCCGAGGCGGTGCCCGAACTGGCCGATTGCGAGCGGCTTATCGCCAGGTTCATCGAGCGGGACGCCCACAACCGACGAAATCGCTTCATCGGGACCAACTTCGCCCTCACGCTTCGCAGGAACCGCTGCATTATCGGTTGGTGCGGACTGCAGCCCTTCGATGCCTATCCCGACCAGATGGAGATCTTCTATGGTGTATCGCCGGCCTATTGGGAGCAGGGCTACGCCAGCGAGGCCGCCGGGGCTGTTTTGACCTATGGCTTCGAAGCGTTGGCGTTGGACCAAATCGTCGCCGGCGTCAAACCCGGCAACCGCGCTTCCATCCGTGTCCTGGAGAAGATCGGCCTTTCCTACCGTGGCATCATCGATCGGGTGCCAGCAGGGGCCGAGTGGTATCTCGGCGAGCGGTATTACACCATCGATCGCGAGGGGTACCTGGCGCGGTCGCCCGGATAGATCGATGGACCGCAAGGCCGGATTCTACGACTGGAGACGCTCCATCCGTCACCGTACGGGGCCGGTCGGCATGCGTCCGACGGCGATCTTGCTGAAGAGAGCGGGCGACCCCCCGAGCATCACCACGGGGCACCCGGCCCCGTCATCTCGACGCCGTGAGCAGGATACCTGCCGGACCGAAGGGGAATATTCACCTTTGGGATTTCGGGAAACTGCTGTTATGACCTTACGGCGGCATCCGGTTGCCGGACCAGGCACTTGTCCTTCACATCCGCCGTTTTCCTTCCGCCATCGGAACGTGCTAAAAGGGATCGAAGTTGTCCGCCGCAACCGCAATTTCGCACAGGGATACCCCTCATGGCAGATCAGAAATGGGTCACTACGACCGCGGGCGTCGACATGCCCGGCATCATCTACGGCACGGCGTGGAAAGAGGAGCGCACAGCGGATCTGGTCGTAATGGCCGTGCGCGCCGGATTCAACGGGCTCGACACCGCCTGTCAGCCCAAACATTATCGAGAGGATCTGGTGGGCACGGCGCTCCAACGGCTGGCAGCGGATGGCATCCGCCGGGCGGACATCTTCCTCCAGACGAAATTTTCGCCCCATGCCGGTCAGGATTCCCGCCAAGTGCCCTACGACGGCACCGCGCCGATTGAGCAGCAGGTCGCCCAATCCTTCGCAACATCGCAACACAACCTGCAAACAGATTATGTGGACTCGCTCATCCTGCACTCCCCGCTGGCACCCTATGCACGCCTCATGCGGGCGTGGCGCGCCTTGGAGGAGATCCATCAAACCGGCGGCGCACGCCAATTGGGTATCAGCAATTGCTACCACCTGGATCTCCTCCGCGCGCTCTACGACGACGCCCAAGTGAAGCCCGCGGTGGTGCAAAATCGGTTCTACCCGGCAACGGACTATGATGCGGCGCTGCGTCGATGGTGCGTCCGACAGCGTATCGTATACCAAAGTTTCTGGACCCTTACCGCCAACCCCCACATTCTTGACAGTCGCAGCCTATGCCAGATGGCGCACAAATATCGAAAAACCGCGGCGCAGATTTTCTTCCGCTATCTCAGCCACATCGGTATCGTGCCGCTCACCGGAACCTGTTCTGAGCAGCATATGCGCGAAGATCTCGACATCTTCGCGTTTGGACTTTCCGCGGAGGACCGTGAAGCGGTGGGACAGCTGCTGCAAACGGCGTGACAGCGCCATTGGGCAGCGGCGGCAGGGATCGATGGGCGAGGACACTCTCAGAGAGGGGACGAGATGATAGCGGTCTCCCAGTTGTATAAGTCCTACCCCATGGGGCCGAACCGCCTGGAGGTACTCAAGGGGATCGACCTGACCATCGAGAGCGGTGAGTTCGTGGCCGTCATGGGGGCCAGCGGTTCGGGCAAGTCCACCCTGCTCAACATACTGGGGCTGCTCGACACGTTTGATCGCGGCGACTACGTTCTGGGCGGAGATCGGATCTGGGAACTGTCGGAGAAGCGCGCCGCCCGGCTGCGCAACCGCCACCTGGGATTCGTTTTTCAATCCTTCAATTTGATTCCGTTTAAAAACGCCCAGGAGAATGTGGCCCTGCCCCTCTTCTATCAGAAGGTGGGGAAGAAAAAGCGCAACGCTGTGGCCATGCAATACCTGGAGAAGATGGGCCTGGCCGATTGGGCCCACCACCTGCCCAACGAGCTCTCTGGTGGCCAGAAGCAGCGGGTGGCCATCGCGCGGGCGCTGATCACCCGACCGGCCGTGATCCTGGCCGACGAGCCCACCGGCGCCCTGGACAGCACCACTTCTCGCGAGGTGATGCAGGTCCTGCAGGGCATCCATGCGGACGGGGTCACCATCGTCGTCATCACCCATGAAAGCGAGATCGCCGCCATGACCGACCGCGTGGTGCGAATCCGTGACGGCATCATCGTTCCCGACGATGGCACCGGCGCTCGGTTCGGCTCTCCCGCCCATCGACCGGCATCCCTGGGGAGCGTCGGCTGATGGGGGGCTTCGGGGACCGCATGGGCGAGATTCTTCACAACATCCGCAGTCATAAGCTGCGGGTGCTGCTGACGGGGTTTGCCGTCTCCTGGGGCATTTTCATGCTGGTGGTACTGCTTGGCGCTGGTTACGGGCTGGAGAACGGGGTCCGCCGAGCCTTCGCCGAAGACGCGGTGAACAGCCTATGGGTGTATCCTGGGCAGACCAGCCTGGCCCATCACGGCTTGCGGCAGGGCCGGCATATACAATTGCGCAACCCGGATCATTCCGATCTGAAGACCCACCTGAGGGCGGTGGAGCTGAGCTCGGCGCGGCTCTATCTCTGGGGCGACAAGACGATTCGCTTCGGCGACAAGGCGTCGCGCTTTGACGTGGTGGGGGTTCACGCCGATTTTCAGGCCATCGAAAATCTGCGTCTCTTGCAGGGACGGCCCCTCAACCCCCGCGACAGCACCGAGATCCGCAAAACGGCCATCATCGGCAAGATGGTGGCGCGTGAGCTCTTCGGTGACACCCCCATCATCGGCCAGTTCATGACCATCAACGGGGTGGCCTTCCAGGTGGTCGGCGTTTTCCACGATCCCGGTGACGACCGTCAGGAGGAGACGATCTACATCCCCCTTGCCACCCTGCAACGGGTTTATACCGGCGATGACCGCATTCACAACATGGCGTTCACCATTGCTGCCGACGACATGGCGGCGTCACAGGCGGTGGAAAAAGCGCTGCTGACGAGACTGGCGGCCCGCCTCCGCTTCGATGCCGAAGACGAGCGCGCGGTGTTCATCCATAACACCTTCGAGGAGTATACGCGCTACATGACCCTCTTCGCCAACATTCGCACCTTCATCTGGCTGGTCGGCATCGGCAGCATTGTGGCCGGCATCGTGGGGATCTCCAATATCATGCTGATCACGGTCAAGGAGCGCACACGGGAGATCGGCATCCGTAAAGCACTGGGAGCGACGCCCAGGGCCATCATCGATATGATCCTCACCGAAGCGATCCTGACCACGGTGGTATTCGGCTACCTGGGACTGGTGGCGGGGATCGGTGCGCTCGAAGTGGCGGCGCGCCTGATACGGGATGTCGACTACTTCCACAACCCCGCCGTCAACCTGTGGGTGGCCTTCGGCGCCATGGGACTGCTGGTGGTCTGCGGCACCCTGGCGGGCATCTTTCCTGCTCGGCGAGCGGCCGTGATCCGTCCGGTGGAGGCCCTGCGGGACGAGTAGAGCGATTGATGACGATGCGAAGACCCTTCATCGATTTGGACGGATTGCGAGAAACTCTCTTCACCCTGCGGCAGAACAAACTGCGCTCGGCGTTGACGGCCTTCGGCGTCTGCTGGGGGGTATACATGATCATCGTCCTGGTGGGGGTGGGCAACGGTCTGCAGAGCGGTGCCTACGAGAGCTTCGGCAGCCTGGCCACCAACAGCGTTTTTATTTGGACGCGCACCACCACCAAACCCTACCAAGGGCTGCCCCGCGGCCGTCGCTTCCACTTTCGCAACAGTGACATCCAGGCCCTGCGCCGAAATATCCCTGAGATCGAGCACCTCGCCCCCCGGGGCCGCATCCGGGGCGCAGAGGCGGGGGGCAACAACGTGGTCTATGAGGATCGCAAGGCCACCGTCACCATTTACGGCGACTACCCGGCCATTCAACACATCCGCCTGATGCGGATCCAGCGCGGGCGCTTTCTCAATCAGCGCGATATCCGCGAAAAGCGCAAGGTGGCGGTGATCGGCTATCGGGCCGAGGAGCTGCTCTTCGATTCGGGGGTGGATCCGGTGGGCCGCTACATCCGCGTGAATGGGGTTTCCTTCCAGGTAGTGGGCGTCTTTCGCTTCACCCACCCCAATGAACGCGACGAGAAGGAGGACGCCAAGGCGATTTTCCTGCCGTTGACCACTTTCCAACAGCTCTTCAACTGGGGCGATGTGGTGGGCTACTTCTCGCTGACGGCCCGGTCGGGTGCGTCTGCCACCGCCGTCAAAGAGAAGCTGGTGACCATGATGGCCCGCCGGCACCAGGTGGCCCCCGACGATCGTCGGGCCTTCGGCCACTGGAACATGGAAACCGAATTCAAGAAGATCCAGAGCCTCTTCGTCGGGATTCGCTTTCTGATCTGGTTTGTGGGCCTGTTTACCCTGGTGGCCGGGGTGATCGGGGTTTCCAACATTATGTTGATCGCGGTCAAAGAGCGCACCGCCGAAATCGGCATCAAGCGGGCCGTGGGCGCCACGCCAGGGGACATCATCCGCCAGGTGATGGTGGAGACGGTGCTGCTGACCGCCTGCAGCGGCTACCTGGGGCTGGTGGCCGGGGTCGGTACGCTGGCGCTGGTCAACAGGGCAATGGCGCTGATGGGTGTCCGCGCCCAGATGTTCCGCAATCCAGGGGTTGATCTTTCCGTCGCCCTCCTGGCCCTGTTGGCCCTCATGCTCTCCGGCGCACTGGCCAGCTTGCTGCCCGCCTACCGGGCCGCGCGTATCCGGCCTGTGGAAGCCCTGCGGTATGAATTGTAGCCATTTTGCAGTCACATCCGAGACGAGACCTTATGAAAAAAGCAGTCACGATTCTGATGGCCTTGGTAATAGTGGCCACCTTCATCGGCACCTTTCTGTTTCTCTTCCAGAGATCGCGGCCACGGGCAGAAGCGGTGCGCACCACTTTGCCCCAGGTCACCGACATCTTCAAGAAGATCGTGGCCACGGGGTCCGTTCAGCCCCGCAAAGAGATCGAGATCAAGTCCCAGGTCTCGGGCATCATCGAGACCATTTCGGTTTCGGAGGGGCAGGTGGTCCAGATGGGGGAGATATTGGCCACCATCCGCATCACGCCCAATCTCATCCAGGTCAACGAGGCCGAGGCCCGCCTGGCACGGGCGCGGATCAGCCGCGAGGATGCCGAACAGACCTGGCGGCGCGAGAAGCGCGATTTCGAGCGGACCCTGAAGCAGGGCGCCCTGCTCACCGATACCGAATCGCCCCACCTGATCAAGCTGCGCCAGGCGGTGGCGGATGAAAAAGCCGCGGCTCTGGCCCTGGCCGACGCCGGTGAAACCTATCGTCGCGAGAAAGCACTCTTCGAGCAGAAGATCGCCACGGCCTCCCAGCTCCAGGACAAAAAGCACCTGTTGGATCAGGCCGTCGAGGCCCATCGACGGGCCCAGGACATGCTGCGCCTCATTCGCGAGGAGACCATCGAAGCCGCCGAGCGCGCGTTCCAACGGGCGGAGATGGACCGCCGACAGGCTGCCGAAGCCCTGGCCGCTGCTGAGCGCCACCTCCAATTGGTTCGTGAGGGCGAGACGGCCGAGATGGCCGACGAGAGCAACACCCTGATCCGCTCGACCATCGAGGGGATGGTCCTGGAGATTCCCGTCAAGACGGGCACCCACATCATCGAGAGCAACCCCCAGAACCCGGGCACCACCATCGCCGTGGTGGCCGACATGGGCGACATGGTGTTCAAGGGACAGATCGACGAGACCGACATCGGCAAGATCCGCCCGGGGATGGATCTGCGCCTCACCATCGGCGCCATCGAGGGGGAGACCTTTGCCGCCACCATTGAGCAGATAGCCCCCAAGGGCAAGTCGGTGGAGGGCACTATCCAGTTCGCCGTGGAAGCGCGCGTGGCCCCCAAACAAGGCCGCTTCATCCGCGCCGGCTACAGCGCCAGCGCCGACATCATCCTCGACAAGCGCGAGCAGGTGCTGGCAGTGGAGGAGGGCAACCTGGAATTCGACGGTGCGAAAACCTACGCTTTCGTGGCCACCCCCGATGGCGGCTTCGAGCGGCGGGAGCTGCAGACCGGGCTCTCGGACGGCATCACCATCGAGGTGGTGGAGGGACTGGAGATCGGCGATCAGATCAAGGTGCTGCGTTAATGCAGCGCACGCCCCAGGTTCGGTAACAGCGGTGGGCCGCCTCTTCGCTGGCGGCTGGACCACCGTTGGCAGCGTTCTCGCGGATGCTGTCCCATTGATGGAGCTGTACAGCGACACCGCTGGAAGGCCTCCCGTGAGATCTGGGGGATTGGAGGAGACCGATGACGATCCGCATCGTACGACTGGGAAGCGATCGCCTGGAAAGGGAGGGGCTGCGTATCGGCACAGTTCGGCGGCCGCCGAGGGGCGTGCCCAAAAGCGCGTTCGCCAGCCGCAACTATTACGATGTCTGGCTGCCCAATGTGGCGCCGACAGCCGAGTTGATGAAGCTGGGGCGGGCGGCGACAACCGACAAGGCGTGGCGGACCTTCGTGCGTAGATACCGCGCCGAGATGGCCAGGCCCGATGCGCGCCGCATCCTCGAACTGCTGGCCGCTCTCAGCCACACCACCAACCTCTCCATCGGCTGCTACTGCCGGACGGAGGCCCGCTGCCACCGATCCGTGCTGCGCGATCTGCTGGTCGAACGGGGGGCCAAGCTGGCCTGATGGTCGACCAGTGGGCCGCGGCGTTCATCCTGAGGCGATCAGGGTCCCGTCAATAGATATGGGGCGACACTGCCAATATTCCGCATGCTAGGAACGGTGGCCTCGGCGTCGTGGCGCAGATAGAGATAGCGGGGCAGGGCCAAAGACAACCCCACGACGGCCCCGGCGAACAGGACCACTCACCAGTGCGTGACGCCGTGACGCCTGGCATCGTCATAAGATCAGACCCAGAACACCAGGGCCGAGATGAGCGGGTCGGCCGTAAACCCGGCGGCCGCGCCGTTGGCAAAGAGGCTCTGCCGCAGCACGGTCGGATCAAAGCCCGTCCGCACCAGGAAGGGGGCCGCGAAGCACCAGGGGACGATGGCGCCAATGAGACCGCAGATCCGGTAGAAGCGTTTATCGCGTGCCATCTGCCCTCCGCTTGCGACAGTTGAATTTGGGGAGCTCCTTTTGTATCCTCGCCGGGGAATCGAATCCACTACCCGGGAGATAAGCGATGCATGCAGTGATGCCGACCATGGGTGCGGGCAAGCCGCTGGGAGAGATGTTGCGCTACTGGCGTGCTCGCAGAAAGATCAGCCAGATGGATCTGGCGCTCTTGGTGGATGTCTCCCCACGGCACCTGAGCTTTGTGGAGAATGGCCGCTCACACCCCAGCCGGGAGCTGGTGCTGCGGCTCGGCGCTGCATTGGATCTGCCCCTGCGACAACGCAATTCCCTGTTGACGGCGGCCGGTTTCGCGCCGGAATTCGGCCATACGCCCCTGAACGGTGCGCAGATGGCCCTCGTTCACCAGACCCTGCGGCGCGTCTTGGACACGCATGAGCCCTATCCAGCACTGGCGGTCGACAGCGCCCACGAGATCCTGATGACCAACAGCGCCTTCGACGAGACGGTCGCCTGGTTCGCCGGCGAGGCGGCCCTGCGCCGCTATCCCAACATCTATCGCCTCACCTTCGCCAAAGATGGACTGCGCAGCGCGTTCAAAAATTGGGACATGGTGGCGCGGTTTATGCTCAATCGCCTGCAGGCAGAGGCGCTGGCCTCCCAACACGAAGCGCTTTTCACCTTGTATGAGGAGATGACCCAGCTGTGCAATGGCGATGTTCCGACCGAAGATCCCATCGACCAGCAGCTGCCCATCCTGCGTTTCGCCATGGAGAAGAAGGGGCTGACAGTCAGCTTCTTCTCCACCATCACCACCTTCGGCACCCCCCTGGATGTAACCGCCCAGGAGCTGCGCATCGAGTCTCTCTTTCCGGCCGATGAGATCACCCGACACTGGTTCCAGCAGCGGACCGCAGGATCGCCGGCATGCCGCCCGTCCGCCGGCGCCGGGTGAGGCGGACGGGCTAGGCCGATGGCAGCAGGGTCGCCCGTTCGGCGCGGGATTTTCCCAGCAAGAGCACAATCAGGTCCCCACGGGCGATGAAGCTGGCGATCAGCAGATAGGGGGCCAGCATCATCATCCCGAGGAACGCGCAAATGACGCCCATGGCCAACCCACCGGCACTGAACTGGTGACGCCAGGCGATCCACACTCCCGCCAGGATCAGGAAGCACATGATGTCCACATTGAATTGTCCGGGCCAGGTCATGGCCGCCATGTCGCCGAAGAAGATGGGCAGTAGGTTCCAGCCGTGCCGGGCGCCCACCACACCGGTGTAGCTGATGATGACGATGCTAAATACCGCTAGCAGTGTTCGGAATGCTTTCATGATACCCTCCCTTCCAATGAAGTGATCGCGTGATGACCGGATCAGATCGCCAGCGCCAGCGATTGGGCACGCCACGCAAGGCCGCTGAGCGCCTCGCAGCGCTCCCCACACAGGTGGCGCCCTGGCCGAAGAACTGGAACTCACCTTAGATTTGCGAGATCGGCCACCGGGCGCCATCTCCGCATGGGCCCGTACGGCGCTCCCTGCTTGCCAACGTATCGCCGGCCATTGTATCATCGTGCCGGTGAATTGCGATTACCTTCGAGGTAATATCGATCTGCCAGGGCGGAGAACTGTCTGGATGGTGCCGTCGGCGCCTCCAGACGCCCCTGTTGCGGAAGTGAGGAGATGGATGCAGAGTGTTTATGTTGAGGCCGCACCGGCGGCCATCGGCCCCTATTGCCACGCCATGCAGGTCGGCCGGTTGGTGTTCTGCTCGGGGCAGACGCCGCTGGACCCGGAGACAATGACCCTAGTGGGCGACAGCGTCGCCGACCAAACCCGCCAGGTGTTGACGAATCTGGCCACCGTCTTGGCAGGGATGGGGTTGACCCTCGCCCATGTGGCCAAGACAACGGTCTTCCTCAAGAACATGGAAGACTTCCAGGAGATGAACCGGGTCTACGCTGAGATCTTTGACGGCCACCGACCCAGCCGCACCACCATTGCGGTCAAGCAGAATCCGCTCGACGCTCTTGTCGAGATCGAGTGCATCGCCGAGCTGCCGGACTGAACTTCAGAAAGGGCCGCGCACCTGGTCCCTAAGCGCGCCGTCTCCCAGTAATCCGCCGGCGAGGTGGAACTGGCCGAAGTGGGCCATCTCCAGGTGCAGGCGTCCTGCGTCGACGGTGCCGATGTCGTCGATGTGACGCCTTCAGGTATCTCAGGGTATATTGGGGTGTCGTCCGCGACGCCCTTGATACGGTTAAATGCCGTTTGTCCGTTGTGACGAGCGTCTCCTGCCCGCACGGGACTGGGGCCGTCACCTGCAATCTCATGCGGCCCTTCCACCACCTGCGGTGGCCAATATGGCCCGCCACGCCATACGGGGCTGATGCTGATGACGGCCAAGGTCAAGTGAAACTTCGATATGCGAGCAAAGAGAACCCAGTCACGGATGAAGGCCCTGCTGGCGCAGACAACGACGCAACTGCCGCGCGAGGACTGCCGCTGTTGTGAGTGCTTCCAGGCCCTCCTTACCCAGCTAGAGCTCGACGCGGCGGCCGATCGCGATCCATCCATCCCCACCGATCTGGCGGCCGTGATTGCCCATTGGAAAGTCGACCGCCAGAAGATGCACGCTTGTCTCGGCTGTGCGCCCTGTCCGCCGGGCGAGGCATTTGCGGAATATCTGCACCGCTTCCGGAAACACCGCTGACGGAACGCCCCGACTGAAATTGGTGCAGCGACGGCGGGGCCGCCCGACGGCGAATCAGGATCCATGCAGGGGAGAGGAGAAAGGCGCCGATGCACGCTTTCGCCATCTATGCCGCATCTGTCCTCATTGCGCTGTGGGGCATCGCCCACCTCTTTGCCACGCGGGGCGTGGTGGCCGGTTTCGGTCCCTTGAGTACCGACAACCGCCGTATCGTCACCATGGAGTGGATCACCGAGGGCGTGGCCCTCCTGTCAACGGCAGCCTTCGTGGGCGTTACCACGGCGGTGGCGTCCGGTACGGTACTCGCCGGTGCCGTTTACGCGGTGGCCATTGCCACCTTGATCGTGCTGGCCGTGGTGTCCCTCTTCACCGGATTCCAGATCCGATTTCTGCCCTTCCGCCTCTGCCCCGCTATCTTCACCCTTTCAGCGGCGCTGATCGCCTGGGGCGCCTGGGGATAGGCGATGGCGCGAGGCGTGTGGGGACGCCGTCATCACTGTCGCCCCGAGGGCTTGCAAAACCCGGCGAGTGATGTACAGTTGGGCGGCTGTGTCGATGGTTCGCGCCGCGACAGCCAGGGTGCCAATCCGACGCCGATTGGCACCGCGCAGGCCCGAACGACGACGGTGCCGCCGGTCATATGGGGGCTCCCATGACCCCGGCCATACGGAGGAACCAAATGTTGACCATTGTCATCACGGCATTGTTGGGCACCATGGCCGCCCAAGTGGCGCCGGGGCCCAACCTGATCGCGGTCGCGGGGGTGGCCCTGTCCCAGGGGCGGCGGGCCGCGCTGTGTGTCGTGGCCGGTGTCGCCACCGGAATTCTGGTGTGGGCGGCAGCCTTTGCCGCCGGCTTGTCGGCCCTCTTCGTCGCCTTCCCCAATGCGGCGGTAGGGCTTCAGTTGGTGGGCGGCAGCTATTTTCTCTTCATCGCGGTTAAGGCGCTCCGCTCCGCCTGTGTCGCAGCGCCTTCGCTGATTCAGGCCGCCGGCAGGCGACTCACCCTGGCCGCCGCTTACCGGCGGGGCCTCTTCGTCGTGTTGACCAATCCCAAGGCGGCCATGCTGTGGGCGGCCGTATCCGCCTTTCTCCTGGCGTCAGGGCTGCCGTCGGTGGCAGTTCTGCTCTTTGCCCCGCTGGGATCTCTGACGGCGTTGCTGATATACGGCAGCTACGGCCTGCTCTTCTCGACGGCGCCCGCCCAGCGGATCTACGCCAAGACGGCCAGCCTCTGCGAAGCGGCTTTCGGTGCCCTTTTCGGGGCGATTGGCGGAAAATTGCTGGTCGAGGGGGTTCGCGAGCTGCGGGCCTGATGCCACCCGAGTCGGCGTCACGCGGTGCCGGTTGCGACCCTTCCGGCCCATCGGCCACCACCCGATTTGCAGAGGGGATTGTCCCTGCGATGGCCACCAAGAAGCTGAAACACTGGTTCGACAAGGCGCTGGCCGAGCGCTTGGCGCAGGCGATCCTTCCCCACGCCCCGGATTTCGACGCCGAGGGTTTCACCGCAGCGATTGCAGCGGAGATCGATGCCTTGGAATTGAAGGCCAGGGTGGCCCTGATCGCTGACCAACTGCGGGCCCATCTGCCACCCGACTACCGTGCTGCACTGAGCATTCTCATGAAGATCCTCGGCCCGGAGAACCCCAACGAGACCGGCATGTTCTCGGAGTACTATTGGATCATGCCCATCGCCGCATTTGTCGAGCGCTATGGGCTGGAAGCGTATGCACCATCCCTGGCGGCCATTTGTGAGATCACCAAGCGGAACACCGGGGAGTACTGCATCCGTCCCTTTCTCGACCGCTATCCGGAAAAGACCCTGGAGAAGATGACCGCTTGGTCGAAGGATGCCAACGTTCACCTTCGACGCCTGGCCAGCGAGGGACTGCGACCGCGGCTGCCCTGGTCCAAGAAGCTGGATCGCTTCGTTCGCGACCCGCGGCCCGTTATCCAGGTCATCGAACATCTCAAAGACGATCCGTCACGCTTCGTCCAGAAATCGGTGGCCAACAATGTCAACGACATTCTCAAGGACAATCGCTCACTCGCCCTCGACCTCCTGCGGCGCTGGTCCCGTGGCGCCACCCCGCAGCGGCGCTGGATCATCCGGCATGCGCTCCGCAATCTAAGGCAGCAAGGGGACCCGTCGGCGAAGGGAATCCTGGACGGCTTGGGGCCGTCCTGAGCCCTGCGGCCCGCGGAATGCAGCCCCACCCCCCACGGACCCGCCGTTCCTCAGGAGACGGGCGATGTCAACCGTGAAAATCACCCGCGGCTACCGACCCGGCTCCATCGGCAGAGTGGCCGAACTGCACGGCCGCTACTACCACGAGCATTGGGGATTCGGTCTGTTTTTCGAATCCAAGGTGGCCATCGAGCTGGCCACCTTCTTGGAGCGCTACGATGATGCTCGCGACGGTTTCTGGCTCGCCAAAACTGCCGGCCGCGTTGAGGGTTCCATCACCATTGATGGCCACCGGGCGATGCACGCGGGCGCCCATCTCCGGTGGTTTATCGTTTCCGAAGCCCTGCAGGGCGGCGGTGTTGGCAAACGCCTCATCGAAACGGCGATCGGTTTTTGCCGGCAACGCGGCTTCCGGCGCATCTACCTATGGACCTTCGAGGGGCTTGATGCCGCGAGACACCTTTACACCGCAGCCGGATTCACGCTCGTGGAACAACACCGCGGCACGCAGTGGGGCGCCGCGGTCAACGAGCAGCGGTTTGAACGATGCCTCCGCTGACGGGCCGCGACAGCATGCATACCCTCATCGTCAGCGATATCTTCGGTCGCACCACGGCGCTGGAAAAGCTTGCCGGTCAACTGGCATCCCGCCACGGCGTGCCCCGCATCATCGATCCCTACAAGGGGAGCTTGCGAAACTTCTCATCGGAACCGGAAGCATACGCGGCCTTCCAGCGCGAGGTGGGCCTCGACCGCTACATCGAGACCCTCGGTTCGGCGACCGAGGCGTGCACCCAGCCACTGCGTCTGATCGGGTTCAGCGTCGGCGCCACCGCTGTCTGGGCCCTGAGCGGCATGGCCGATCTGCCCAGGGGGAGTCGGGCCATCTGCTTCTACGGTGCCCAGATCCGTCACCTGCTGTCGGTTCGGCCGCAGATGCCGGTGCAAATGATCTTACCCGCCAGCGAGCCCCACTTCGATGTGACCGCACTGGCGGACCGCCTCTCCGCCACGGCGGGAGTGGCCTGCCGGCGAACCGCCTATCTGCATGGCTTCATGAACCGCCTCTCGGTCAA
>JAAUYD010282175.1_pt1 | contig 31798 bp, 29 predicted proteins | sample 7278101 | NCBI WGS metagenome assembly JAAUYD01 (sample SAMN14350128, study PRJNA611818) | marine sediment metagenome | isolation source: surface marine sediment (0.6m) | place: French Polynesia: Moorea | collected 2018-08
CAGCCTCTATAATCGCGGCTTTCCGGAGGAAACCACGCTGTCCCTGCTCAGACCCCTTTCGACCGTCGGCGGCCATACCTTTCTGTCGCGGGTCCTGGGCTTCGTACGCGACCTGGTTTTCGCCCAGGTGTTCGGCGCCAATGCGCACACCGACGCCTTTTTCGTCGCCTTCAAGATCCCCAACTTCCTGCGCCGGCTGTTCGCCGAAGGCGCATTCGCGACCGCGTTCGTGCCGGTCTTGAGCGAGTACCGCACGCAGCGCGACTACCGCGAGCTCAAGGACTTCGTCGATCATGTCGCCGGCAGCCTCGGCCTGGTCACGCTCGCGGTCTCTCTGGTCGGCGTCGTCGCCGCGCCGCTGTTCGTCTCGGTGTTCGCGTTCGGTTGGGTGCTCGACGGCGACAGCGACAAGCTCGCGCTGGCCGCCGAGATGCTGCGCCTGACGTTCCCATACCTGTTCTTCATCTCGATGACGGCGTTCGCCGGCGGCATCCTCAACGCCCACGACCGCTTCGCGGTGCCGGCGTTCACGCCGGTGCTGCTCAACGTCTGCCTGATCGGCGCCGCGCTCGGCCTGGCGCCGCTGCTCGACGGCAGCATCGTCGCGCTGGCCTGGGGGGTGCTGGTCGCCGGCATCACCCAGTTCACGTTCCAGCTGCCGTTCCTCAACCAGGTGAAGCTGCTGCCGCGACCGCGGCCGGATTTCGGCGACCCGGGCGTGCGCCGCATACTGACGCTGATGCTGCCGGCGCTGTTCGCGGTATCGGTCACGCAGATCAACCTGTTGTTCGATACCGTGCTGGCGTCGTTCCTGGTCTCCGGCAGCATCTCGTGGCTGTACTACTCCGACCGCCTGATGGAGTTCCCGCTCGGCATCCTCGGTGTCGCGCTGTCGACGGTGATCCTGCCCAAGCTGTCGCGTCGCCAGGCCGAGGCCGACGGCGTGACGTTCAGCCGTACGCTAGACTGGGGGCTGCGCATGACCGTGATGTTCGGCGTGCCGGCGGCGATCGGCCTGATCCTGCTCGCCGGACCGATGATCGCGACGCTGTTCCAGTCGGACGTGTTCGACGCCCACGATGTCGCGATGGCCGAGCGCAGCCTGATGGCCTATTCGCTGGGCCTGTTGGCGTTCATCCTGATCAAGGTGCTGGCGCCCGGTTTCTACGCGCGCCAGGACACGCGCACCCCGGTGCGCATCGGCGTGATCGCGATGCTCGTCAACATGGTGCTGAACCTGCTGCTGATCTTCCCGCTGCAGCACGCCGGCCTGGCGCTGGCTACCAGCCTGGCGGCCTATCTGAACGCATTCCTGCTGCTGCGTGGCCTGCGTGCCGCGCAGGCCTACCGACCGCTGCAGGGCTGGCTGCGCCTGGGGCTGCAGGTCGGCGCGGCGGCGCTGTTGATGGGCGCACTGCTGGCGTGGTCGTCGCCGCAGCTCGACTGGTGGGTCGAGGCCGGGCGAATCGACCGCGTCGGCCGGCTCGGCGGGCTGATCGTCGCGGCGATGGCGGTGTATTTCGCGGTGCTGTTCGTCGCCGGCGTGCGCCCGCGCGACCTGCGCGGCAGCGGGGCCGTCTGATGTCGCGCCTGTTATGGTTGAGCGGACTGGTCGTCGCCGTCGACCAGATCACCAAGTTCTGGATCATGGCGACGTTCGACGAGTACGAGGTCCTGGTCGTGTGGCCGGTGTTCAACCTGACGCTGGTCTACAACACCGGCGCCGCGTTCAGCTTCCTCGCCGATGCCGGCGGTTGGCAGCGCTGGTTCTTCATCTCGCTCGGCGTCGTCGTCACGACCGTCATGGTGGTCTGGCTGCGTCGCCTGCAGCCCGGCGAGCGCCTGACCGGCTACGGCCTCGCGCTGGTAATCGGCGGAGCGATCGGCAACATCATCGATCGCGTCTGGTTGGGCAAGGTCGTCGACTTCCTGCAATGGCACTGGCAGGACTGGTACTGGCCGTCGTTCAACGTCGCCGACAGCGCGATCACGCTCGGCGTGGTCCTGCTGCTGATCGATGCCGTGCTCGGTGACCGCAGTGATGCGCCGTCCTAGCGACCTGTCCGGCGGTCGACTCGGCAGTCGGTACGCGGCCTTGGTGTCTGTGCACGGCGGGTTCGCGCGCCGACGGTGACGCCAGCGGCGCTGAACGCGATACCGCAGAGACACCCGGGTGGCGTTGCCTTTGGTTGCTCTCTCAATGACTTGCGGTATCGGTGCCGGCGCTCGCGCTGGCATCGGCCGGCCGCCGCCCGCGCGCCGGGGCGTCGGCCAATGCAGCGACACCGAACGACCGGTCGTCGGTGGGACAGCACGCTGGGAAAATCCCTACAGCACTGGCGGCTTTCGGCCATTCAGCGGCGCCGCGGCGGCGTCGACAATTCTGCCACCACCTTCAAGGACGACGTGCACGTACAGGACGTACCGGTAGACAGGGATGTCGCGGGATCCAGGACGGATCGACACCAGACCTCGGTGGAAATACCCGGCAGCACGGACGCTGCCGGGTATTGTTTTTGCGGCCCGCCGTGCTGCCGGCGCGGGTTACGCCGCAGCCGCGCGTGCCGATATAATCAGACGCTTGTTTTCCTTGACCAGGCGGTCGTACGCCCGTGCTTCTGATCCGGGGCCTGCACAATCTGCGCGCTGAACACCGTGACTGCGTGGCCACGATCGGCAACTTCGACGGCGTCCACATCGGCCACCAGGCGGTACTGGCGGCGCTGACGGCGCGCGCCCGCGACGCCGGCCTGCCGTCGCTGGTGATCATCTTCGAGCCGCAGCCGATGGAGTTCTTCCGCCCCGAGCAGGCGCCGGCGCGGCTGACGCGGCTGCGCGAGAAACTCGAGGCGATCGCCGGCTGCGGCATCGACCGCGTATTGCTGGTGCGCTTCGACGCCGCGTTCGCTGCAGTCGGTGCCGAGGATTTCGTGCGCGGCGTGCTGGTCGACAAGCTCGGCATCCGCCACCTCTATGTCGGTGACGACTTCCGTTTCGGTAGCGGCCGGGTCGGCGACTTCGCGATGCTCGAGCGCATGGGCGCCGAGCACGGCTTCGTGGTCGAGAGCCTGGCCACGGTCGCCGAAGACGGCGAGCGCATCAGCAGCACGCGCGTCCGTGAGGCGCTGCAGGCCGGCGACCTCGCGCATGCCGCGCGCTGCCTCGGGCGCCGTTACCGGATCGCCGGGCGCGTCGCGCACGGCAACAAGCGCGGCCGCACGATCGGTTTCCCGACGATGAACATCGGTCTGCTGCGCCGCTCGACACCGCTGCGCGGCGTCTACGCGGTGCTGGTCTACTGCCTCGACGACCGGCCGCTGCCGGGCGTGGCCAACATCGGCAGCCGGCCGACCCTCGACGGCGACGACCGCCTGCTGCTCGAGGTGCACCTGTTCGACTACGACGCCGACGTGTACGGTCGGCATGTCGAGGTCGACTTCGTCGCCCGCATCCGCGACGAGCACAAGTTCGAATCGTTCGACGCGCTGCGCGCACAGATCGGGCGCGACGTCGAGCGCGCCCGCGAGATCCACCGCATTGATCGCGTCGCACATTCCGAGTCCGTCTGACATCCATCCACCATGACCGAGTACCGGGTCCCGAGACCGTGAGCAATACCTACAAGGACACACTGAACCTGCCCAAGACCGCGTTCCCGATGAAGGGCAACCTGGCGCAACGCGAACCGGAGATGCTCAGGCGCTGGGACGCCGAGGACCTGTATCGCAAGGTGCGCGAGGCCTGTGCCGGGCGTGCCAGGTTCGTGCTGCACGATGGTCCGCCGTATGCCAACGGCGAGATCCACATCGGCCACGCCGTCAACAAGGTGCTCAAGGACATCATCGTCAAGAGCCGCACGCTGGCCGGCTTCGACGCGCCGTACGTGCCCGGCTGGGACTGCCACGGCCTGCCGATCGAGCTGCAGGTCGAGAAGAAGGTCGGCAAACCCGGCCACAAGGTCAGCGCCGCCGATTTCCGCGAGGCCTGTCGTGACTATGCGCTCAAGCAGGTCGACAGGCAGCGCGTCGATTTCCAGCGCCTCGGCGTGCTCGGCGACTGGGACGCCCCCTACCTGACGATGGACTACGCCCAGGAGGCCGACATCATCCGCACGCTCGGCCGGATCGCCGCCAACGGTCACATCAGCAAGGGCTCGAAGCCGGTGCACTGGTGCACCGACTGCGGCTCGGCGCTGGCCGAGGCCGAGGTCGAGTACCAGGACAAGCAGTCGTACGCGATCGACGTGCGCTTCAGGGCCGTCGACCAGGCCGCGTTCGCGGCCAACTTCACGCCGAGCGATGCCGGCCCGGGCAGCGGCGACATCGCGGTCGTGATCTGGACGACGACGCCGTGGACACTGCCGGCCAACCAGGGCGTCGCGCTGAACCCGGATTTCGACTACCTGCTGCTGCAGATCGGCGACGAGCGCCTGATGATCGCCGAGGGCATGCTCGACGATGCGCTGCAACGCTGGGGTGTCGACGACCACGCCGTCGTCGGTCGTGCCGCCGGCAGCGTGTTCGATCGCCAGCTGCTGCACCACCCGTTCTACCATCGCGAGGTGCCGATCGTGCTCGGCGATCATGTCACGCTCGAGGCCGGTACCGGCGCGGTGCACACGGCACCCGGCCACGGCATGGAGGACTACGTCGTCGGCCAGCGCTACGGCTTGCCGGTCGACAACCCGGTCGGTGGCAACGGCTGCTTTCTGCCCGGGACGCCGTTGTTCGAGGGAGAACACGTGTTCAAGGCCAACGACCACGTCATCGAGGTGCTCGAGGCGCACGGCTCGCTGCTGCGCTCGGACACCTTCACGCACAGCTACCCGGTGTGCTGGCGGCACAAGACGCCGATCATCTTTCGCGCGACGCCGCAGTGGTTCATCTCGATGGACCAGAACGGCCTGCGCGACACCGCGCTCGCCGAGATCAAGCAGGTCACCTGGACGCCCGACTGGGGCCAGGCGCGCATCCAGGGCATGGTCGAGAACCGCCCGGACTGGTGCATCTCGCGGCAGCGCACCTGGGGCGTACCGATCACGTTCTTCGTCCACAAGGAGACCGGCGAGCTGCACCCGGACACCGCCGACCTCGTCGAACAGGTCGCGCAGCGCGTCGCGGCGGCCGGCATCCAGGCCTGGTTCGACCTCGAACCGGAAGACCTGCTCGGCGACGACGCGCAGCACTACGATAAGGTCGCCGATACGCTGGATGTCTGGTTCGATTCCGGTGTCACGCACGCCTGTGTGCTCGACCGGCGCGACGAGCTGAAACGCCCGGCCGACCTCTACCTCGAGGGCTCGGACCAGCACCGCGGCTGGTTCCAGTCGTCGCTGCTGAGCTCGGTCGCGATCACCGGCAAGGCGCCGTACAGGGGCGTCTTGACGCACGGTTTCACGGTCGACGCCGACGGCCGCAAGATGTCGAAATCGCTCGGCAACGCCGTGTCACCGCAGACCGTCATGAATACCCTCGGTGCCGATATCATCCGCCTGTGGGTCGCGGCGACCGACTATCGCGGCGAGATCTCGGTGTCCGACGAGATCCTCAAGCGTACCGCCGACGCCTACCGGCGCATGCGCAACACGGCGCGCTTCCTGCTCGCCAACCTCGACGGTTTCGACCCGGCGCGGCACAAGGTCGATGGCGCCGACATGATCGCGCTCGACCGCTGGGCGGTCGGCCGTGCGCAGGCCCTGCAACAGGAAATCAGCGCGGCCTACGATGACTACAACTTCCACCTGATCTACCAGAAGCTGCTGAACTTCTGCGTCGCCGACATGGGCGGCTTTTATCTCGACGTGATCAAGGACCGCCAGTACACGACCAAGGCCGACAGCCTGCCGCGGCGTTCGTGCCAGACCGCGATGTACCACATCATCGAGGCGATGGTGCGCTGGATGGCGCCGGTGCTGAGCTTCACCGCCGACGAGATCTGGGGCCACATGCCCGGCGAACGTGCCGAATCGGTGTTCATGGTGACCTGGTACGACGCGCTGTTCGGTGCCGACGACGGCCCGTTGGACACTGCCGCGTGGTCGCAGATCATCGCGGTCAAGACCGCGGTCGCCAAGCAGCTCGAAGGCATGCGCAAGGACGGCGTGATCGGCTCGTCGCTGGATGCCGAGGTCACGCTGTACTGCGATGACAGGCTGCAGGGCGTATTGCATACGCTCGACGACGAGTTGCGCTTCGCGCTGATCACGTCGTACGCGTCGGTCGAGCCAATCGCCGACGCGCCCGACGGCGCGGCTGCGACCGACGTCGATGGCCTCAAGGTGGCTGCCGTGGCCAGTATGCACGGCAAGTGCGTGCGCTGCTGGCACCATCGCGCCGATGTCGGTGCTAACAGCGACCATCCCGAGTTGTGTGGGCGCTGCGTCGACAACGTGTTCGGTGACGGCGAACCGCGCGGGTTTGCCTGAGGCGTGCCGTTTCGGGTTGGGAGTATCGAACGCAAAGGCCGCAAAGACGCAAAGGTCGCAGAGTTTTCTTTGACTTTGAGATGCGGCGTATGCCGGGGTTGACTCGTTTAGCGATCACGGCAAGTGCCGCGCGCAAAAGGGTTCTTTGTGTTCTTTGAGATTTGCGGCCTTTGCGTTCCCAACTCGGTGTCAGATCCTAGAATCGTTGTAGAGGCGTTATGAAGATCCTGCACCATGGCGCCGTTGGCGGCGTCACCGGCTCGTGCCACGAGCTGCGCCCGGGCACCGCCGACGCGATCCTGATCGACTGCGGGCTGTTCCAGGGCGCCGAGACGTCCGGCAAGGGCGCGCATGCCGAGCAGCTCGCGATCGAGTTCCCGATCGACCGGGTGCGGGCGTTGATCGTCACCCATGTCCACATCGACCACGTCGGCCGTATCCCGTACCTGCTCGCGGCCGGCTTCAACGGGCCGATCTACTGCACGCCACCGTCGGCGAAGCTGTTGCCGGTGGTCCTCGAGGATGCGCTGAAGATCGGCGTCACGCGCAACAGGTCGCTGATCCGCAAGGTCATGGCCAGGCTCGAGCGCATGATCCGGCCGGTGGCGTTCGGTCAGTGGCAGGCGATCGACGTCGACGGCGACGTGCCGCTGGCGGTCCAGTTCCGCCGCGCCGGGCATATCCTCGGCTCGGCGTGGGTCGACTGCCGCGTCGGCAGCGGCGACGCCGCGCGCCACGTGATCTTCTCCGGCGACCTCGGTAACCGCGACACGCCGCTGTTGCGTGCGCCCGATCAGCCCGAGTCGTGCGACGTGCTGGTCATGGAGAGCACCTACGGCGACCGCAACCACGAGCGCCGCGAGCAGCGCCAGGATGCCCTCGAACAGGTCCTGCGACATGCACTCGCCGACCGCGGAACCGTGCTGATCCCGGCGTTCAGCATCGGCCGCACCCAGGAGCTGTTGTACGAGCTCGAGGACATCCTGCACCGCAACCAGGGTAGCGAAGCCGCCAACGGGCTGGCCTGGGACGATGTCGAGATCATCCTCGACTCGCCGATGGCGGCCAAGTTCACCAGGCTGTACCGCGAGTTGCGCCCGCACTGGGACGACGAGGCGCGCGCGCGTCTCGACGATGGCCGGCATCCGCTGAATTTCGAGCAGTTGACGACGATCGACAGCCACGCCGACCACATGCGCCTGGTCGACTACCTCGACCGCAGCGAGCGCCCGGTCGTCGTGCTCGCGGCCAGCGGCATGTGCGCCGGCGGGCGCATCGTCAACTACCTCAAGGCCATGCTCGGCAACCCCAGGCACGACATCCTGTTCGTTGGCTACCAGGCCAGGGGCACGCCGGGCCGGGCGATCCAGCAGTACGGACCGCACGGCGGCTACGTCGATTTCGGCGACGAGCGTATCGACATCCGCGCCCGGGTGCACACGATCTCCGGCTACTCGGCGCACGCCGATCAGGCCGGCCTGGTCGCCTTCGTGCGCGATATGCAGCGCCTGCCCGGCGAGATCCGCCTGATCCACGGCGACCCCGAGGCCAGCGCGACGCTGGCTACCCTGCTACGCGACATCGTCCCGGCGACGCGGGTCGCGCTGCCCGCCGACGACAGAAAGCCCGGTTAGTAACACCCCCCTCAAGAAACACGGACAAAAACCGATAAGTCGGTTGTCGGATAACGAATTTTCTTTCTGTGCCGCAGCGGAAGCCGTGCACTTGATCATGCGTGGGCGCGACAAACCACGCGGGAGTGACCGCAATGCCTGTCAAATTCAAGATGATCGCCACCGTCGTCGTGGTCACGCTGTTGCTCGTGCTGCTCGGCGTCATCACCCACCTGCAGGTGCTCGCCTACGAACGCCTGTCGGCGAGCCGCTACCAGGTCGCCGAGATCGAAACCCACATGCTGGAGCTGCGGCGCCACGAGAAGGACTTCCTGGCCCGCCGCGACAACGCCTATGTCGACAAGTTCGACGCGACCTACGGCGAGGTCGAGGCGCACCTCGGTGAGCTCGACACGCTGCTCGCCGAGCTGGCCATCGCGTCGACGGCGGTCGACCGCGTGCGCGCCGGCGGCGCCGCGTACCGGGGGCTGTTCGACGACGTCGTCAGGCTGCAGCACAGGATCGGCCTACACGCCAAGGACGGCCTCTACGGCAGGCTGCGCGAGGCGGTGCACGACGCCGAGGCGATCTTCAAGGCACTGGGTGACTTCGAGCTGACCAGCCATATGCTGATGCTGCGGCGCGCCGAGAAGGACTTCATGCTGCGCCGCGACACCAAGTATCTCGACAAGTTCGACAACAGCTTCGGCAGCATGCAGGCCGCGTTGACAACCGCCGCGATGGCGGGCGATGTGCGCGCGCAGGCGAGTGGCTTCATGGACGCCTACCGGGCCGGCTTCCTGGCCCTGGTCGACGCCGAGCGCGAACTCGGCCTGAGCCACAAGGACGGCGCGCTCGGCGAGCTGCGCAAGACCGTGCACGCGGTCGAGGCCGAACTCCAGGCATTCGAGGCCGAGCTCGGCACCCAGATCGCCGCTGCGTCGTCGCGTATCGATGTCGTGCTGTACGGTGCGCTGGCCGCGATCATCCTGGCCGTCGCCGCGTGGCTGTCATGGCTCGGCTGGAGCATCTCGCACCGCGCATCGCAGGTCGCCCACAACATGTGCGCGATCGCGCAGGGCGACGGCGACCTGACGCGGCGCATGGACGTCGGCGGCGGCGACGAGTTCGCCGACCTGGCGTCGGCGTTCAATGAATTCGCTGGCAAGATCCACGACATGCTCAAGCGCATCGCCGGCATGTCGACCGTACTCAGCGAGACCACCAGCAAGGTCAGCGAGGCCGCCGGCGCGACCGACGACAGCATGCAGCGCCTGCGCGGCAACACCCAGGCCGTCGTTGTCGCGACCGAGGAGATGTCGGCGACCGCGCGCGAGGTCGCGACCGGCGCCAGTCGCGTCGCCGCGTCGTCGAGCGAGGCCGACAGCGTCGCCGTGCAGGGCCGCGAGACCGTCGAGCAGAGCATCGCGTCGATCAACACCTTCGCCCGCGAGTTCGACGCCGCCGCGTCGACGATCACCAGCCTGCGCGCCGAGACCGATAACATCGGCGGCATCCTCGACGTGATCCGCAGCATCGCCGAGCAGACCAACCTGCTGGCGCTCAACGCCGCGATCGAGGCGGCGCGCGCCGGCGAGCAGGGGCGCGGCTTCGCGGTCGTCGCCGACGAGGTACGCACGCTCGCGCACCGCTCGCAGCAGTCGACCAGCGAGATCCAGGACCTGATCGTCCGCCTGCAGGAACAGGCCGAATCGGCGGTCGGCATGATCGAACACGGCCAGGCGCGGATCGGCGAGACCGTGGCCCAGGCCGGCCAGGCCGGCGAGGCCCTGGCACGGATCACCGATGCGATCGGCACGATCAACGGCATGACGACGCAGATCGCGACGGCCGCCGAGGAGCAGTCGGCGGTGGTCGCCGATATCTCCGGCAACGTCGTCGAGATCGACCAGCTCGCCCAGGGCACGACGGCGCATGCCGACACGACGACCGATCTCGCCGGTCGTCTCGCCGAGGCGATGGCCGGCGTGACCCATGAACTCAAGCATTTTCGTTTCGAGAACGACGAGCTGCTGGTGCTGTCACAGGCCAAGGCCGCGCACTTCGACTGGAAGGGTCGGCTGCGCAGCTTCCTCGACGGCCACAGCGAGCTGAGCTCACAGCAGGTGGCATCGCACGAGCACTGCGACCTCGGCAAGTGGTACTACGCCGAGGGCATGCAGCGCTTCGGCGCCAGCGCCGACTTCAAGGCCATCGAGCCGCCGCACCGCGAGATCCACCAGGCGATCCGCGAGGTCGTCGAGGCCAAGGAGCGCGGCGACATGCGTGCCGCCGAGCAGGGCTATGCGCGCGTGCAGACCCTGTCCGACCAAGTGGTCGCCAGTCTCGACCGGCTGGCCGACTCGTTGAAGTAAGCGCAAGAGCCGTCCGCCGCGACCTTGGTCCCGTAGTCGGGCCGGTTGCGCCGCCAGTCGACAAGCCTGTGGATCCGCTCCGTGATCGCCGGGCCGGCAAAGGCGCTGCGGCCCGATATGTCGCCGGGCATGCCGCTGCCGTCAGCCGGGTCGTCGGAGTGCGTCTCGGAGGGTGCCGCGTGACAGTGCTACCTGCCAGGGCCAGCCGCTGCCCGCTCCCCGCCTCCGCTGCCCGGCGCCGGCGCACTGACGGCGGCCATGCCCGCGGGCCATGGTCGTGCTGACCTGGTGTGACGCGTGCGCGGCTGCAGCCGCGTACAGTGGCAAATCGTGCCGAACCGATCGTCGGTGTTGCCGGTCTGTGGCGCGCCGCCATCACCGCACACGGTGCGCGGTGACCCGCTCAGACGGCGTGCGGTTGCGGCGTGCGTCCGCTGGCCTCGTCGCGGATCAGCGTGCGGAACGCGTCGGCGCTGACCGGTCGACAGAACAGGAACCCCTGCACGAGCTCGACGTCGCGCTGCTTGAGAAACGCATACTGCTCCGCGGTCTCGACACCCTCGGCGACGACTTCCATGCGCAGGCTGTGTGCCATCGCGATGATCGCATCGACCAGCGAGGCATTGTCGTCGTCGTTGCCGAGGTCCTGGATGAAGGCCCTGTCGATCTTGAGGACCTGCATCGGGAACTTCTTCAGGTAGCTGAGCGACGAGTAGCCGGTGCCAAAGTCATCGAGGGCCAGCGTTATGCCCATCTCGCACAGGGTCGTGAACGCCGCCATCGTCTCCGGAGCGTCCTCGACCAGTACGCTCTCGGTGATCTCGAGTTCGAGCAGGCCCGGTTGGAGTTCGGTTGCGACCAGTGCCTGCGTGACGTTGGCGAGCAGGTCGGTGTTGCGGAACTGCTGCGGCGAGACGTTGATCGCGACGTGCAGCGGCGTGTCGGCGAGCGCCTGCCAGGTGGTGGCTTCGGCGCACGCCGTGCGCAATATCCAGTCGCCGATCTGCGGCATCAGGCCGGCGACCTCGGCGACCGGGATGAAGTCGTCGGGCGAGACCTGGCCGAGGCGCTGTGAGTCCCAGCGCAACAGTGCCTCGGCACCGCGCAGCCGGCCGCTGCGTGCGTCGTACTTGGGTTGGTACATCAGGCGCAGCTCGTCGCGCGCCAGCGCCTTGCGCAGATCGGTCTCCATCGCCATATGGCGTTCCGCGGTGTCCTGCATCTGCCGGGTGAAGAAACGGTACTTGTTCTTGCCCGCGGTCTTGGCGTGGTACATCGCCGTGTCGGCGCTCTGCAGCAGTGCTTCGGCGGTCGTGCCGTCCTCGGGGAAGATCGCGATGCCGACGCTGGTCGTCGCATAGACCTCGCGTTTTTCGACGACGAACGGGCGCTGGAACACGCGCGCGATCTTGTGGGCGATGACCTCGGCGTCCTCCGGACGGTGCATGTCTTCGCTGACGACCAGGAACTCGTCGCCGCCGAGGCGCGCCGGCATGTCGTTCTGGCGTACCGCGTCGTTGAGCCGCTCGGCGGCCAGGCGCAGCAGTTCGTCGCCGGCATTGTGGCCCATCGTGTCGTTGACGGTCTTGAAGTTGTCGAGGTCGAGAAAGAACAGGCCGACGTGCGAGTTGTGGCGCCGCGCGTTGTCGAAGGCGTGCTCGATCTGGCTCATGATCAGCGTGCGGTTCGGCAGGCCCGTGAGTTCGTCGTAGTGGGCGCGCCGCGACAGCTCCAGCTTGTGCGCGATGCGATCGGTGATGTCGATTGCGACGCCGATCGCGCCCTGCTGCGCGCCGGCGTCGTCGCGCATCGGGTTGTAGTGGATCTCGTAGCTGTGTCCGTCCAGCTCGACCTCGGTGGCGAAAGCCTCGCCGCGCAGCGCGCGCTGGGTCTCGTACGCGATCTGCGGCTGCGTCGCAAACGCGTCGAACAGGTTGTCGCCGATCTCGGGCAGGTCGTGGCCGGTCTGCGCGGTGAACTGGCGACCCTCCATGAACGTGATCACGCCGTCGTTGTCGACCGCCCAGAGTACGATCGGCGACGCCGACAGCACCGTGCCCATCATCGTCTCGGCATCGCTGAGGACGCGATTCTTCTCGCTCCTCAGGTCATCGACCAGCGCGGCATTCTCGTGGTGCAGGGTCAGCGCGCTCTCGATCGCCGCGGCGGTCGCCCGGCCGGAACGCAGCAGGAACAGCATCAGCACCAGGGCCATGACGCCGACCAGCCTTTCCTCGTCGCTGCCGCGCAGCAGGTTGATCGCGACCAGCGGCGACAGGGTCAGGACGACGTAGTTGCGGTAGGTCGGAAAATCCGCGGCCATCGCGCTCAGTGCGGCGGCGGCGATGCCGGCGAGCATGATCAGCGTCATCGCCTGCAGCAGCGGCTGCTGCCCGGGCAGGAACAGGATGCCGGCAATGCCCCAGGCACCGGCCGTCAGGCTCGCGCCGTTGCGAAACAGCCGCAGCCACGCGGCGCTGTCCGACAGCAGGTCGCGACGCACACGGTACAGCCAGCCGGCGATCAGGCGTCCGAGCAGCAGGCCGCTGATGACGACCAGCCATGCCAGGCCGCCGGCCATGGCGTGCTGCGTGCGGTGCAGGAATACCAACAGCACCGCGATCGCGAACGATGTGATCAGCGACGCGAAGGTGCCGCGGTAGAGCAGGTCGACGCGATCGGACTGGATCGCCGTGGCGAGCCGTGCGGTGCCGTTTCCGTTGCCTGGCTTGCTGCCGTTTCGGATGCTGCCGAACTGCATGGTCCGCGTCCCTTGCCCACCGCCGTTGCCGAACTTTTTGTATAGCGTCCCGGTTGCGGCAGCCTTGAGGTGCGCGGGCGCCACGGCCGGGCGTCAGCGCCGCGGCGACGCCGCCAGGCGCAGGCGCTGCCGACACAGCAATTGCACGGCATCGGCGAGGCGCGGGCCGGGTCGCGACAGCAGCTCGGCGAGGCGGTCGGCGGCGCTGCCGTCATGGCGGCGGACCAGCGACACGCTGGGCAGGGCCTGCAGCGCGAGCTGCGCCTCCGGGGCGATGCGGATCGCGCCGCGCGGCTGCGCCGCGAGGACGTTGCGGTAGCCGGCGAGCGGCAGGACCGTGTTGAGCCAGTGCCGCCCGCCCAGCGACATCGCCGGACGATCCCAGACGCGGACGTAGACCGGCTGTCGCGGCAGGTCTGCGCACGGCGTGCGCAGCGCGCGGCGGAACGCCGCCGCCGCCGCGGTCGCCGTGGCGGTGTTGCCGGTGAGACGGCCGATCGCGACCAGCGTGTCGGCGATGTCGTCGGCGTCGCGCGGTTCGCTGCGGAACAGCGGCACGCCGGTGCGCGCGATCCAGTCGAGGTCGGCGGCGCGGTTGCCCGAATCCCAGGCGATCACGAGGTCGGGGCGCAGCACGAGCAGGCGTTCGCGGTCGAGCGGCCCAGGGCCGCCGATCCGCGGCAGCGCCGCGAGCGCGCCGTTCGTCGGTGAGCCGGCCGCGATCGCGACCAGCGCGTCGGCCGCGCCGGCGGCGACGACCAGCTCGGTCGCGTGCGGCGCCAGCGTCACGATCCGCTGCGCGGCGACCGGCAGCTGAACGTGCAGGCCGCGATCATCGGTCACCTGCAGCGGCGCGGCGCCGGCGGTCGCGGCGGCGAGCAACAGCAGCAGCGCGCGCCGGGTCACGCCAGTGCGGCGACCAGGCTGCCGCCGGCGATCACGGTGACCCACAGCACGAGACTGCGCCAGACCAGGGCCAGCGCGTCTTCGACGACCGGCGGGACCAGCACGTGGCCCGGCGTGATCTCGGTGCCGCCGGCGAGCTCGTCGGCGTCGTCGGGGAAGGTGTCGAGCGCGGCCAGACCGGTCTGCGCGAGCAGGTTCTCGGCCTCGGTCAGCGGGCCGTCGCCGGGCTCGTAGTCGAAGGTCCGCCAGGCGTGGGCGACGGCGTCGAAGTTGCCGGCGATCGCGTAGCCGATCGCCGTCAGGCGCGCCGGCGCCCACTCGACGATGTGGCGCAGCTCGTCGCTGTAGCGGCGCATGCCCGCCGGGCAGTCCTCGGCGTGCAGGCGCTCGGCGAGCAGGTGCACAGCGCGGTAGGCGGCGGCGCCGACCGCGCCGAACAGCACGAACCAGAAGACCGGCCCGATCAGCCGGCGGTTGGCCAGCACGACGACGGCGCGAGCGACCGCGAACGAGCGCCGCGGCTCCTGGCGCGGTGCCGCGCTGATGCACAACTGCGCGGCGAGCGTGTTGGCCCGGTCGTCGTCACCGCGGTCGCGGGCGGCCAGGAACGCCTCGGCCTCGTCGCCGAGGTCGCGCGGGCCGAGCGCGTACAGCAGCACCAGGGTGCCGAACGCGAACGCCAGCGGCCATCCGAGGTCGTGAGACAGGGCCTGCAGCCAGCCGACGACGAGCAGCAGCGGCAGCAGCGCGAGCACGCCGCCCCACGGTCGCGACATCAGGCGCCGGGCCGCGTCGCTGCCGGCCAGCCGCCGGCAGTAGCCGGCGAACCAGGTATGCCGCCGCCGGGGCCGATACTGTTCGAGGGCGCGCTCGACGAGCAGAGCCACCAGGACGCTCAGAAAGGTCATCGCAATCGCGGGGTTGCTGTTCCAGGCCGCGGATTCTACGTCAACTGCGCCGCGCCGGTCGCCGCGCGGCAGTCGCCAGCAGCAGCCTGCGGTAGCGACGCCAATCGAAGGCCGGCCCCGGGTCGGTCTTGCGACCGGGCGCGACGTCGGCGTGCCCAACGATGCGATCGTCGGCGATCTGCGGGTAAATGTCGCGAATCCGAACCGTAAGGTCGACAAGTGCGGTGTACTGTGCCGACGTGAACGGCGTCTCGTCGGTGCCCTCCAGCTCGATGCCGATCGAGAAGTCGTTGCAGCGTTCGCGGCCGCAGAACGACGACTGCCCGGCATGCCAGGCGCGACGGTCGAGGGCGACGAACTGGATGACCTCGCCGTCGCGCCGTACCAGCAGGTGGGCCGAGACCTTGAGCTCGGCGATAGCGGCAAAGTACGGGTGCGCGGCCGGGTCGAGGCGGTTCAGGAACAGGTCGCGGATATGCCCGCCACCGAACTCGCCCGGCGGCAGGCTGATGTTGTGGACGACCAGCAGGTCGACGTCGGCGTCGGCCGGGCGTTCGTCGGCATTCGGCGACGGTTCGCGGCGCACGCCGCCCAGCCAGTGTCTGCCGGGCGGCGTCACGGTGCCTCGTCGGCCGCTTGCTGCAGTGCAGCGACGGTCGCCGCGATGATCGCCGACGGCCGTGCCTCGGCCTCGAGCTGGCAGTGGAAGCGGCCGTCGGAAAACAGAAAAACTGTCGGTAAATGAAAGACTTCGAACTCGTTGCACAGGGCCTGGTCGCGCCCGGCATCGATCTCGAACAGGCCCCAGTCCGGGCGCTGCCGGTGGACCTCGGCAAACACCCGGCGGAGGTGGCGGCAGGCGCCGCAGCCGGCCCCGCTGAACATGACCAGCGCCGCTCCCGTCAGCGCCTCGAGACGGGCGTGGAAGTCGAACTGGCTGAGTGTCGGCGGCGACCAGTCGGCGGCCTGTTGTCGGTTGTCGAACATTGCGGATTGGCAAATCCCGGGGATGGCGATAACTTATCACCCGAACGCGATTTCTGGTCATGATTCGCCGTCACCGGCCGCTAGTTACTGGCAGATGGCGCCGGCATCGCCGCACTGCCCGCATAGGCGACTCGATCCCAGGTTAGTGTGAATCCGTTCACCGCCGGTCGAACGCCCCCAGGGAGCGCGAGGCAAAGCGTGATTCGTATCACTGATGCGACGGCCGGCCCTTCACAGAATCTGCATACAGGGGCTGAACGGATGCCGCCCGATGACGTCATAGTCTCGAGGACGATGTATGGCGCGCGATAACGTGGTTTCTTTTGACCAGAACCTGGGCGGCGGCCGCAGGCGGGTCGCTGACGCGCGCACGCACGAACTGGTCTCGCGCTGCCGGCGCCACCTCGCCGACACGCTGCCGCGCCTGATGCAGGAGCTGTTCGAGCACGTCGACGACGAGCTCTACCAGCTCGCCGACAAGTCCGCCAGTGACGTCCTGCAGACCCGTTACTTCGACGCGATGCGCGAACTGCGCAAGCTGCGCGACGCGATCGACCAGGCGTTCCTCAACGGCCACCTCGAGACCTTCGATAAGTTCTGGCTGCATCCGCAGGTGACCGGCGGCGAAACCGACGCCGAGGCCGCCGTCGACGACGAACTGAGCCTGGTCGACAACGACGAACTCGAGGAGAACCTCGCGGTCAGCGGCATGGTGTCGAAGGCCGAGAACCGCTACCACCGCGAACTGTTCGCACTGAACATGCGCTTCGCGCAGATGGTCGGCATCCCCGATCTGACGACCCGCCAGAACCCGGTCGGACCGTACGTGATGGCCGACGGCTTCCGCGACGCGATGCGCCAGTGGGCCGGCGAGCTCGGGGTCCGGCTGGTCGTATTCAAGCTGTTCGACCGCTACGTGATGGGTTACGTCGGCGGCCTCTACGACGAACTCAACGACACCCTGGTCGAGGCCGGGGTACTGCCGAAGATCGTGCAACGCGTGCGCCGCAACCCGGTGGCCCCGTCGGTGCAGCGTGCCCGGCAGGAGGGCGCGCCGAGCGAGCCGCCGCCGAGCGTCGACGTCGGCGGCGCCGCGACGATCGCCGACGAGGTCAGCCAGGAGCAGATCCTCGGCCTGCTCGGCCAGCTGCTGTCGGTACGCCGCGGGCACGGTGCGGCCAACCTTCACTCCAGCTACCTGCCGGGCGGCCCTGGCGCCGAGTACGCGCACCTGCCCGTGGTCGCGTCCAATGAACTGCTCAACGCGCTGCACGGGCTGCAGCGCGAGGCCTCGGTCGAGGCGCCGGTCAGCCGCGCCGAGATCGAGCAGCTGCAGGGCGAGATGCTGGTCAACCTCGGTCGCCAGCTCGAGATGGGTTCGGCCGACGCCCCGGCCAAGCGCCTGCAGCAGGTCGACCAGGACCTGATCGATGTCGTCGGCATGCTGTTCGAGTTCATTCTCGACGACAGCAACGTGCCGGAGGCGATGAAGGCACTGCTCGGCCGCCTGCAGATCCCGATGCTCAAGGTCGCCGTGATCGACCGCAGCTTCTTCAGCAACAAGCAGCACCCGGCGCGCCGCCTGCTCAACGCACTGGCCAAGGCGGGCATGGCCTGGGTCGACGACGGCGACCGTTCGGCCAAGTCGCTGTACGGCCGCATCGAGACCATCGTCACGCGCATCCTCGGCGAGTTCAGCGATGACGTCGGGCTGTTCGCGCAGCTGTACGACGAGTTCGCCAACTTCGTCGAGCGCGAGGCGCGCGGCGCCGAGGTCGCCGAGGAACGCATCAACCAGGTCACGCGTGGCCAGGAACAGCTGCTGATCGCGCGCCGCCGCGTCGCCGAGGTACTCAACGATTTCCGCGTCGCCAACCCCGACCTGCCGACCGCGGTCGTCAACATCCTGCGCGAGGGCTGGCATGACGTGATGCTGCTCGCCTACCTGCGCGAGGGCGAGGAGAGCGTCGCGTGGAAGCACGCCTTCGACGCGGTCGAGGAACTGATCTGGAGCGTGCAGCCGAAGATCGAGCAGCCCGAGCGGCAGAAGCTGCTCAAGGCCATCCCGGACCTGTTGAAGAAGCTGCGCGACGGCCTCAACAACATCTCGTTCGACCAGCATCGTGCCGGTCAGCTGTTCAAGGACCTGCAGACCTGCCACATCGCGGCACTGCGCGGCGAGAGTGACGCCGGCGACAGCTCGCTGCTCGAGGAGGTGATCCCCGATTCGGTGCTGCGCGGCATCGACGACGAGCAGGAGGTCATCGAGGACGCGCACACCGACACCGCGCGTGCGATGGTCGTCGGCAAATGGATCGAATGGCGCGGCAGCGACGACAGCTGGGTGCGCGGTAAGCTGTCGTGGCGCAGCGAGGTGACGAGCAACTGCATCTTCGTCAACCGCAAGGGCATGAAGGTCGCCGAGATGACGCTGCTCGAACTCGCCGCGCTGTTCCGTGACGGCCGCGCGCGCGTCCTCGACGACCTCAACACGCCGCTGATGGACCGCGCACTGAGCGCAATGCTCGGCGCGCTCAAAGACACCGGCGGCGACACCCAGCCCGCCTGACCGATTCCCGACCCGTTCGACGCGCCGGCAAGCGGCAGCGCTGCGCGCCTGCCGTCGGCGCCCGCCAACACCCGCGGCAGTGCGATGATCCGACGTTATCGCGGCCGCGATGGCCTGCCCCGACGGCGCGCGCAGCTGCGCGGCGATTCGGCTAGAATCCGGGGCGCCGCCGCGGACCCGTCATGGTCCGTGTGCGCGCCATGCACAACGACAGGGGGCAGCGATGGCAGAGCAGATCACCGATTCCGGACTCAAGTACGAAGACCTCGTCGACGGCGACGGCGCCGTCGCTGCCGCGGGGCAGCAGGTGGTCGTGCACTACACCGGCTGGCTGACCGACGGCAGCAAGTTCGATTCCAGCGTCGACCGCAACCAGCCGTTCGATTTCGCCCTCGGTCGCGGCATGGTGATCCGCGGCTGGGACGAGGGCGTCGCGGGCATGAAGGTCGGCGGCAAGCGCAAGCTGACGATCCCACCGCAGCTCGGTTACGGCGCGCAGGGCGCCGGTGGCGTGATCCCGCCGAATGCGACGCTGGTGTTCGAGGTCGAACTGCTCGACATCCGCTGAGCGCGACGTCGCCTGGTCCGATCGACTGACCCGCTGCGCAACCGCACGTGCCGCACCCCGATCGCGAACTCGTCGCCCGCCAGGTGCGCACGGCGCTGGCCGAGGACATCGGCAGCGGCGACCTGACCGCGGCGCTGGTGCCGGCCGCGGCGGCGGCGCATGCACAGGTCGTGGTCCGCGAGGCGGCGGTGCTGTGCGGCTGCGACTGGTTCGATGCCGTGTTCCGCGAGCTCGATCCGGCGATCACGGTCGACTGGTCGGCACACGACGGCGATCAACTCGATCGCGATGACGTGGTCTGCGACGTCCATGGTCCGGCGCGCGCGCTGCTCAGCGGCGAACGCACCGCGCTGAACTTCCTGCAGACGCTGTCCGGCACCGCGTCGCTGGCGCAGGCCTATGTCACCGCCGTGGCCGGCAGCGGCGCGACCATCCTCGACACCCGCAAGACCGTCCCCGGCCTGCGCCTGGCGCAGAAATACGCCGTGCGCTGCGGCGGTGCCAGCAACCACCGGGTCGGCCTGTACGACGCGATCCTGATCAAGGAAAACCATATCCAGGCGGCCGGTTCGATCGCCGCGGCGCTCGGGGCGGCGCGGCGGCTGGCCGGCGACGGCGTGACGGTCGAGGTCGAGGTCGAGGACATCGACGAGCTCGATCAGGCGCTGGCCGCCGGCGCGAACCGAATCCTGCTCGACAATTTCGACAACGCGCGGCTGCGCGAGGCGGTGCTACGGACCGCCGGGCGGGCGGCGCTCGAGGCCTCGGGCGGCGTCAGTCTGCACAGCGTCGCCGCGATCGCCCGGACCGGTGTCGACTTCATCTCGGTCGGGGAGTTGACGAAGAACGTGCGGGCGACGGATTTCTCGATGCGTTTCGCGGCCGCCTGATACGCGCGGCGATCGCCGCTCAGGCCTTGACGTCGAGCAGCGAGCCGAGCAGGCGGTCGGCGACGGCCAGGGTCTTGATGTTGGCCTTCGCGGCGTGTTCGTGCTGCTTTAGTTCGACCAGGGCGCGGGTCATGTTCTGCTGATCGCCGGGCTGGGACGCGCGCGCGATCTCCACGGCACTGCGCGCCATGCCCTGCGTGCTGCGCTGGATGCCCTGGAGGGCCGTGTTGCCGAGTTTGCCGATCATCTGCTGCGTCCGCGTACTGCGCCGTTGCCTGTATTATCGACAGCCGCCGCGGCGCATTGATAGCGCGCGGTGCAATCTGTGAAGTACGTTGCCGGTTTCAGGGTCAGATTTCCGATACTGGGAGCCGGTTTCCCCAACTGGATGATAAATCATGCAAAAACGCGCTTTCTTCGCCTCGTTGCTGGGCCTCTGGGTGGTGTCCGCGGACGCGGCCGACGTGTCGCCGCTGAGCGTCTCCGAGCGCTACAGCTACACGATGGGTGTGCGCCTCGGCCAGATGCTCAAGGAGCAGGGCATCGAGCGCCTCGACAGCCAGGCCTTCGCCACGGCGATCGACGATGTCATGAGCGGTCGGGCACTGCGCCTCAGCGATGCCGAGATGCGCGACGCCGTGGTCGCGCAGCAGCGCCAGTTCACCGAGCAGCGCGCGCAACAGGCCCAGGCCAACCTCGAGGCCGGCCAGGCGTTCCTCGCGGCGAACGCCGGCAAACCGGATGTCGTCGTGCTGCCGAGCGGCCTGCAATACCGTGCGTTGGCCTCGGGCGACGGTGAACAGCCAACCGCACAGGACCGGGTGCGCGTGCACTATCACGGCACGCGTATCGATGGCAGCGTGTTCGACAGCTCGGTCGAGCGCGGCGAACCGGCCGATTTCCCGCTGTCCGGCGTCGTCCCCGGGTTTCGCGAGGCGATCTCCAACATGCGCGTCGGCGACCATTGGCAGGTCTTCCTGCCCAGTGCGCTGGCCTACGGTGAGCGCGGTGCCGGCAGCGACATCGGCCCCAACGAGGCCCTGATCTTCGAGATCCGCCTGCTGCAGGTGCTGCGCTGAGCGACGGCAACGACGACGCGCCGCGTCGGCGTCACTGGTGGCGGAAGGTCGTGCGGCGCAGGCTCGGCTGGGTGTGCAGGCAGCCGTTGCGCAATGCGACACGGTCGGCGGCGCCGAGACTGGGCTCCAGCGCCGGGTCGGCCACCGGCAGGCGGTCGTCGCCGAACAGGTGACGGACACGCGCGGCAAGGTCGTCGTCCTGCATGGCGCTGCCGCGCAGCCGGTGCAGCTCGACGTAGACCGCGCGTCCGGGCAGCCACGCCGGCGACGAAGCGCCGTCGGCCGTCGCGCGCCGGCAGCGACTCGATCAGTTGCAGCAGCAGTTCGTGGATGCGCGACAGGGCGCCGATGGCTTGCGGGTCAGCCATGACAGGTCTGGTGGGGGCGCGGCACCTGTGCGGGTCGCGGCGGTCGGGGAGCGGGTCCCAGCGCGGATTCTGGCGTGTCTGTCGTGCCGCGTGCCGGCTGCGTCGCCAAGCGCGTGCCGCAGAAGCCGTGGCCGATGGCACGCAGCGCCCGCAAGACGGGTAAGGGCTGGATGGGGGCGCGCCGGCGGCCGCTGCTCAGGCGGCGTCGGCGACGCGGCTGTCGGCGACCACGGCCTCGAGGTAGGCGACGATCGCGTCAGATTCGTAGAGCCAGCGCGCGTCGCCGTCGGCCTGCGGGATGCGCAGGCACGGCACCTGCAGCTTGCCGCCCTCGGCGATCAGCTGCTCGCGCCAGCGCGGATCGCTGCGGGCGTCACGCAGCTCGATCGTGACGCCGAGTCGGCGCATCGCGCGCCGCGCCTTGACGCAGAACGGGCAGGTCTTGAACTGGTACAGCGCGAGCCCGCGGGTCACGGCGTCGATCCGTGCCTGCGCCTCGGGCGCACGCTGCGGCGGGCGCGGCGCGGTCAGCGCGTCGGCGAGCAGGATGAGCTGGCCGATCGGCCAGCGGATGATCCGCATGATCACGACTTGTCCCCGCCCAGGCATGGCGGCGACGCCGGGGCGTCGCCGCCCTTCGCGAACCACTCCTCCGGCGTCATCGTATGCAGCGCCAGCGCATGGATACCGCCGGCGAGCTGCTCGGCGAGCACGCCGTTGACGGCGCGATGGCGCTGCAGCAGCGCCTTGCCGTCGAACTGTGCGCTGACGACGACGACGCGGAAGTGTGATTCCGAGCCCTCCGGCACATTGTGCATGTGGCTCTCGTTGTCGACCTCGAGGTGCAGCGGCGCGAAGCTGTCGCGCAGGCGCTGCTCGATCTGTTGTTGCATCTGCATGTGCTGTCTTCCATGCGCCGGGCGGCGGCGCGGTAAAGCCCGAAGTTTCTGCTGTCACTGCCAGCGTATAAACCGGCAGCAGCCGAGGGATTTGCCGACGCCATCCGCCGCGCTACGCTTCCCTTGGCCCTTGGCCCTTGGCCCTTGGCCCTTGGCCCTTGGCCCTCGGTCCTAATCACCCAATCCCCTCCCAGAACTCCGAGTCGCGCGCCAGGAACTGGTCGGCCGGGATGTAGTGCGAGCCGTCGCACGAGAAGTTCAGGCCGACCATGCCGTTGAACACGTTGACCGAGCCCGAACGCAGGTAGATCGTGTCGTCGGCGAAGCGCAGGTGGCGGAAGGTGTCGAAGATCGGCCGGATCTGCTCGCGCGGCACGATCGCCTCGTCGGGGTAGGGGCGGTGCGGAAACGCCAGGCAGACGTCGGGATCGACCAGGTCGTCGAACTCGAGCAGCTGGTAGCGGTACGGGTCGTCGACCTGCCAGATCGTCGCCCGGCTGCTCGAGAAATGGATCTTCAAATGGAACACGCCGCTCTCGATGACCAGTTCCTCGAGCGTCGGCAGGATCTCGCCGATGTACTCGTCCATGCGGCTCTGGATCCGGCACTGCTCGAACACGTGGCCGCGGATCGCCGGATCGCCCTTGAGCTGGCGCCAACGCGTCGGCTCGGAATACAGCTCCTTGGTGATCGGCAGGCCGCGCAGGTCGAAGTCGCCGCCGAGGTAGCCGATCAGCGCGTCGTTGCGGTGGACGCGCTGGATCGCGGTGACCGACGGGCGCTCGGCGCGCAGGCTGATGTAGGCCTCCGACAGCGTCATGTCGCGCGTCGCCGACAGCTTCTGCAGATACGGCCGTTGCGAGCGGTCGCGGCCGAAGTCCTGCTCGATCAGGCCGCCGGCGGCGGCGTTGCTGCTGATCTGCCGTCCGTTCGGATCGAGGGCGTACAGGTAGGTCACGTAGGGTACCTTAGGGATCGAGTCGAGCAGCATGTGGTCGAGCGTCGGGCGGTCGTCCCAGACCTTGCTGCAGCGCCGCGCGGCGCGCTTCATCGGGTCGATCAGCATGTTGTACAGCGTCGCCCGCTGGCGCACGATGCGCTGTTTCAGCGGCGTGTCGTTGTCGATGTCCATGGCGCGGCGGTGCCTTGCCGCTAGCCGCCGCTGCGGTCCGAAGGGGGCATCGGGAACGGCGTGATGTTGCTGACGCTGCCGTCGAGGTCGAGGATCTTGTTCTGGCCGCGGCGCTCGACCTGCTCGATGCGCACGACGGCATGCATCGGCAGCAGCAGGCGCTGCACGCCGTCGAACTCGCCCTTGAGGCGCTCCTCGGCCGGATCGATGACGACCGACGTGTGCTCGCCGAACAGCAGCTCGCTGACCTCGATGAAGCCGTACAGCGTTGCCGACGCGACCTGTCGCGCGTGCAGCTGGTAGAGCTTGCCGTTGTTGTGAAACGAGACGCGGTAGATGTGCATGGGTCCTCCGCGCGGGGCCGCGCGCAGCCAGTTTACTGCGATTTCGCGACCCGCGGACACGCCGAAACGGCAGCGCGCCTGGGTTATCATCGTTACCAGACACCGCATCTCGACGGAGATCCAATGGGCGTTTTCAAGCAACTCGAGGCCCTGCCGACCGGGGCGTCGCTGCCGCTCGCCGACGTGCTCGACGCGCTGCCATGGAACGCCGACGGCCTGCTGCCGGCGATCGCCCAGCAGCATGACAGCGGCGAGGTGCTGATGCTGGCGTGGATGAACCGCCGCGCGCTCGACGAGACGCTGGCGTCCGGCCGGGTTTGCTACTGGTCGCGCTCGCGCCAGGCGCTATGGCGCAAGGGCGAGTCGTCGGGCCAGGTGCAGATGCTCAGGGAGCTGCGCCTCGACTGCGACGGCGACACCCTGTTGCTCAAGGTCGACCAGACCGGGCCGGCCTGTCATACCGGGCGGCGTGACTGTTTCTACAACCGCATCGACGGCGACCGCGTGACCGTCGACAAGGCGGTATTGATCGACCCGGCGGAGCTGTACCGCCCGTGATCGATATCCGCCCCATCCCGGCCTTCGACGACAATTACATCTGGCTGCTGACGCGCCCCGGTTACGGCGGCTGTGCGGTCGTCGACCCGGGTGACGAGGACCCGGTCATCGCCGGTCTGCGTGCCGCCGGCCTGCGTCTCGACGCGATCCTGATCACGCACAAGCACGGCGACCATGTCGGCGGCATCCGCGGTCTCAAGACCGAGTGGCCGGACGCGGTCGTCCACGGCCCGGTCGGCGAGCCGATCCGCACGCTCGAAAGGCGCCTGCGCGGCGGTGACCGGGTGACCCTCGACGGTCTCGACATGACGTTTGACGTCATCGACGTGCCGGGCCATACCGAGGGCCACATCGCGTACTACAGTGCCGACGCCGGCGACGGTGTGCTGTTCTGCGGCGACACGCTGTTCGCCGGTGGCTGCGGTCGGGTATTCAGCGGCACGTTCGCACAGCTCAGCGACTCCCTGATCCGCATCGCCGCGCTGCCGCCAACCACGCGCATCTACTGTGCGCACGAGTACACGCTCGCCAATCTCGGTTTTGCCGCGTGGGTCGAGCCCGACAGCGCGGCACTGCTCGCCCGCACCGCGCGTGACCGTGCCGCCCGCGAGCAGGGTGCGCCGACCGTGCCGTCACTGCTCGCCGACGAACTCGCCACCAACCCCTTCATGCGTACTGATCAGCCGGGCGTCGTCGCCGCGGTCAGCGACTGGGCCGGCCAGTCGCTGAGCGATCGGGCCGCGGTGTTCCGCGCGTTGCGCACCTGGAAAGACAAGGACTACGACTGATGCCCCGAGCACTGTTGATTGCCAATGCCCGACTCGTCAACGAAGGCGAGGAGAAACACGGCGACCTGCTGGTCGTCGACGGCCGTATCGCCAAGGTCGGCGGTCAGATCAGTCACGCCGATGCCGAGGTCATCGATGCCGCCGGGCGCGTGCTGATGCCGGGCATGATCGACGACCAGGTTCACTTCCGCGAACCCGGCGCCACGCACAAGGCCGACCTCGCGACCGAGTCGCGCGCCGCGGTCGCCGGCGGTATCACCAGCTTCATGGAGATGCCCAACACCAACCCGCAGACGACCACGCTGGACGCCGTCGAGGCCAAGTTCGCGCTCGCCGCCGGGCGCGCCTGGGGCAACCATGCCTTCTACCTCGGTGCGACCAACGACAACATCGACGAGATCCGCCGCCTCGGCCCGAACCAGACCTGCGGCATCAAGGTGTTCATGGGTGCGTCGACCGGCAGCATGCTGGTCGACGACCCGCAGACCCTCGAGATGATCTTCCGCGATGCGCAGACGCTGATCGCCACGCACTGCGAGGACACGCCGACGATCCAGGCCAACGAGGAGCGCTTCCGCGCCGAGTACGGCGATGCGATCCCGATGCGCTTTCACCCGGCGATCCGCAGCGAGGAGGCGTGCTGGAAGTCGTCGTCGTTCGCGGTCGGGCTGGCACGCCGGCACGCCTCGCGGCTGCACGTGCTGCACCTGACGACGGCGCGTGAACTCGAATTGTTCGAGACCGGGCCGATCCCGGGCAAGCGCATCACTGCCGAGGCCTGCGTGCACCACCTGTATTTCAGCGAGGCCGACTACGAAAACCGCGGCACGCTGATCAAGTGCAACCCGGCGATCAAGACCGCGGCCGACCGCGACGGCCTGCGCGCGGCGCTCGCTGCCGACCGCCTCGACATCATCGCGACCGACCACGCGCCGCACACGCTGGACGAGAAGGGCGCCGCATCCTACTTCAAACAGCCGGCCGGCCTGCCACTGGTCCAGCATGCGCTGCAGATGGCGCTCGAACTCGTGCACGACGGCGTCATGCCGCTGCCGCAGCTCGTGCACAAGGTCACGCATGCCGCGGCCGAGATGTTCGGCCTGGTCGAGCGCGGCTACCTGCGCGAGGGCTACTGGGCCGACCTGGTGCTGGTCGATGTCGAGCGCCCGCAGACCGTGCGCCGCGAGGACGTGCTGTACAAGTGCGGCTGGTCGCCGCTCGAAGGCGACACGCTGCGCTCGAGCATCGTGGCGACCGTCGTCAACGGCGAACTCAAGTACCGCGACGGCGAGTTCTTCGGCGCGGCCAACGGCCAGCGCCTGGCGTTCGCCCGCCGGTGACGCGACGCCCGGCGTCGCCGCCGCGGCGTCGATGTCGATGACGCCGGTCGCAACGGCCTACCTTTCCTGATCACGACCGGCACGATCGCTGCTCTGCAGGTCACTTCGCCGAGTCGACAGCCGTCAGCTAGCAGCTCCCCCCGGGACAGGCCGGCTTGTTCGAGCTGAGAAGACCCTCGTCGGGGATATTTAGGCTCCAGGGGGAAAGGTCACTCGGTATAAGTGGAAGCGCCAGTCAACTGACTCTGTGCTGAAATGCATCTTGGTGGATGACTGGGTCGGTCAACGGAGGGCGGGTTCTGGCCGCATCTGGCCGAAAAAGCCGTCTCGATGGGCGGCCTCGTCATCTGTGCAGTACGTCAGGCGGCTGTCAACACTGAGCGGACAGGTCGTAAGCCATGCTGAAACGTCAGCTACACGGCCGGAGCGGAAACCGACGAGACTCCAGCACGCCCCCTTTCTGCCGCTCAACGAATCATGCGTTTCAGCGTTCGTTCCAAATTGGACAAGAGCTGTTCCGACAAAAGTGCTGCGCAAGCCGAAACGACAGCTTTGCTGTCGGGACCTGCGGACAAGTACTCGTCGGCATCGTCACAGGCAATCTCGACGTTCGAATCGAAATAAAGCAGTTGATCACCGGGGACGCTGCGGATGTTGACGTGCGCGCGCATCGTCTTGAGCTGGAACTCCCGCTCGATCAGTTTGAATTGACCGTCACTCTGCCTAACCTCGATCGAGAAGGGGGTCGACCGGTTTGTACCGGCGGGTGCAAGTATCGTTCGAACGGTTTTCGTGCCACCGCGGCGATACAAATCGGGAGCGCGAATGGCGACGATCGGCATCAAACGCACCGTCATGATTGCATCGAACCCGCTGTTTGCAATAGAGCGCATCTGGGACCGCGCGAAATCGTTGATCCTGCCCGAACTCAGCACTCCCTGCCCGATTGTCGAACGCCTGCCATAAGAGGCTGGCCAAGCTTTCACGCTAGCAGGCATCCGCTGTGAAAACCCGCTGGTAATGCTGGCTCCAATGGCATCGAGTTGTTGCTTGTCGACGAGGTCAGCCACCTCCGTGTAGGGTGGAGACATCCAGGTCGCAAGCATGGCCACCCTGTATTCCGGCGACAACGGCTCGGCGGCGAGGGCCGCCAGCCTATCGTCTTCGCTGGGCACCTTCACGCACCCGATCAGCGTCGTCGCCATTAGTGCCAAGGCGATCAATGAGACCAACGACGAACGAACTAAAGGATAGCCATACATTGTCTTTGCCGCGGCTGTTGAACCTCCGTGAAGTAACGCAAGTCAATGGAGTTGCGCACAGAATGTCAAGCCGGCCAAGCAACGACGACAGCCAAATGGGCGACCGAAAGGATTGGTTTCGATTGACCTCTATGACGCCAATGGTTCGCTTTCGGCTGCCGACGAAACGGAGTAGCCCTTTGAATCGCTGCAGCACATCAGCCGGCTAACGATACATGCCGGTCGCACCGAATCGAAACGGATCGATTCGCGCTGCGTTCGCTCAACGCGTTAGGCGGGTCGGTGACGACTGGGAACTGTATGTCACCGGAACCTTTTGTGGGATCGGGCTTAACTCAATCTCTTTGTCCGTTGAGTAAACAGCCCGCTGCGGCGTTTTTTCTTACCGTCAATGGTCGCAGGCGGCATAAGATGCGGCGCAACCAGGGGCATCAATCAGGAGCACCATGTTTTTCAACAGATCAGAACCTGAGCCGCTGTACGTGTCGCGGACCGACGACAGCAATCCACTCAGCAGTTTCTCACGCCACGGATTTGGCTTGGATGACGCGTACTGGCCCACGCTCGAACACTATTTCCAGGGCATGAAGTTCATCGACCCGGATCAACGCGCGGCCATCCGCAATACAGCCTCCCCGGTCGAGGCTGAGCAGTTGGCCGAGAAACATGCCGGGGCTGTTCGCAAAGATTGGAAAGAGATCCGGCAAACCGTCATGACTCGCGGGGTATACATTAAGTGCCGAACTCATGCCGACGTTGCCGAAGCATTATTGATGACCGGTACTCAAAAGATCGTCGAAAACTCGATGTACGACTACTACTGGGGCTGTGGGCGGGATGGCCGGGGGCACAACACCTATGGCAAGGTATTGATGTCGGTTCGGAAAAAGCTCGAGACTGAACTGACAGACGAGTGACGCTGCTGCACCGGAGCCGTAGGACGGGCACAGGGTCGACTTGGATTCGTACCGGTTGTGGCCGATCTCAGCCTAGCCACCCGCTGCAGCAGGCATATCTAAGCGTGTTGATCGGGTATGAGTCCGCAGTCGGCACGAAGCCGACCAAATGACCATCGGCGGGGCCGGCAGCTTTTCCGCCGGAGCCGACCGAAGAAGAACCCACCGATAAAGGGTTTTAGAGAGAAGAGCGGTAGAGCTCAAGCCCCCTTGCTACGGCGTAGCGCTCCGACAGCGATAAGGCCAGCCCCTAGCAAGGCTGGCACGCCCGGAAGTGGCACTCGATTGCCGGGCGCATCTGGGTCGAAAAAAACGCCCGGAACAGAGGTGCCATTTCCAAATCGCAGCGAAGCCTGGGAAATGCCAACCAGAGGATCATTGATGAAGCTGAACGACATGAAGATACTCGATGCCGAAGGTGGAACTATCGGAGCAATCAAGAAGGTAGCGCTCCTACCGAAAATTGCGCCAACCCCGCTGTTTTCGATGAACGAGACAATATCGTTCCCACCCGGCGTGGTACCAATCTGAATGCGCATCGAACCCAAAAGAGAACCGGGTACATCGCTTGCACCCTGACCGGGTTGCGTGTTGCAAGCGGGCTCCTCGAATGCCACGCAGCTCCAAGTGTATGTCGTTATCGATTGCCCACCGAGAACAGTAGTATCGAACTCGAAGATCACGTCAGATGTTGGCGTAACAACAGCAGCGAACACCTGGGTAGCGAACGTAGCGACGAACAGGCCAGCGAGACCGAGTATCCTCAACATAAGTCCTCCTCGAAACCCTTGGCAGCGTTTTAGCGCATTGTGAGATTGCATTGTCCCGGCGGTCAGCGAACAGTCCAGCCGGGTTGCAGTTAACAGCAAGAGACGTACCACAGAGACTTATGAATTTGGAATCAGGTGCTTACTCATGTAACTGAGAGATTGATGCATCGCAGCTGTTAAATTTCCTGACGGTTCATCAATTGCAGGAGCCGTTGGTTGTCACTGCAAGTGCCTCGAACTCTGCAAGTGCGTCGTGTCGCGGACCCCGTTAATTGCACTGCACAACCCGCGAGTCCGCCAAATGCTTGAACCTGCCTGCCGCCGACCGTAGGCGAGTGTCTCTTCGTGGCCGCATCCAGCCGAGAAGGCCGCCTCGATGGGCGGCCTCGTCATCTGTACAGAGCGTCAGGCGGCTGTCATCAGTGAGCGGTCCTTTGATTGGGCTCGCTCGATGACTGCTATACAACCGACGCAGGTGTCAATGTGGTCTATTCAGATCGCAGGTTATCTCTTCCAATCGGAGGTAGGGCTCGGCTTGGTCAAGCACACATGACCGGAGCAGGTATTGCCGGAGCGATCGCGTCCGGCCAATCCACTGCTTGTGAAGATCTGCCTTGACGACGCTGCGTACGGCATAGGGTCAGGATTCATCATTAGAAAACGGTAACCAACTGATCATGGTTGTCAGCCGTTGCGCCCACTGACTAGAGTGATGCTTCATGCGGTTGCTGATTCTGGATGACTGATGAATCTGTTGTGCGCAGAGAACACGCTTTTCGTAAGTCGAGATGGTAGCCGATGCCTGAAAGGTATCGTGTTGCGATGCCTGCTGGCGGTGATAATTTGCCTTGCATCGACGTTGCCGGCGTTTGCGACCACTCGCGATGCAGGTGGCGCGGTGCACTGGCATAACAAGCAGTACATCGAATACGGCTTCTACAACATCGCGCTGAATGGCGAGCATGAGCGGATTTCGCCGGTCGTTCGCAAGTGGGTGCAACCGTTGCGTGTCTGGTTTTACAGCGAGGCAGGCGATCCGGCACTGCAGCGATGGTTGCTGTCAACGCATCTCCAGCAACTGAGCCGGATCACCGGCCTTCCGACGACTTTCGTACTCGACCGCAATCAGGCCAATGTCCGTATCCTGTTTACCGGCGAGCGCGATCCCAATGGCATGGCGGCACGAGCGCTCTCACATAGCGGTTTGCGCCAGCTGCAGCGAAGCGTTTGTGTCGGCCAGTTTCGATCGAATCGACGTGGCGAGATCATCCGTGGGACAGTTGTCATTCCCGTCGAGCGCGCCGAATCCCTCGGCAAACTTCTGCCCTGCGTGATTGAAGAGGTCACGCAGATGCTCGGTCTGCTCAATGATTCCCGGCATTTTCATCCCACCGTCTTCAGTGATGTTACCGACGATGAGTTTCTGACGGGTTTTGATTACCTGCTTTTGAAGCTGCTGTATTCGCCTCAACTCGTTACCGGCATGACCTATTTCCAGGCGGCGCCGGTAATCCGCCGACAACTCGATGCCTGGGAACGTAACGGCCTGATTTACCGAGCGTCGTCCCTTGTGGCGGACAGTCCGCTGCATGTGTTTTTGACGCCGTAGGTCGGAAGTCGGAGGGGTATGGCTTCCTCGCTGCACATGCGCTTGCTCAACACACGTGACGACCTTCGGTAAGGGCTGTTGATAGAGAGGCGGGGTTCTTTTTGCGGCCAGGACTGGCTAGCCGCTGCCTTGTGGAGAACTCTTGTTCTCAACATTGAGCCGACAAGTGGGAAATCGCGTCGACAGGTCGGCTGCGCGACCGATACGGAAGCGGGATCAGCCTGCCGCGTGCGTCTCTCTCTCGGCCGAAGCGGTCGCTCGGGATCAGGCTCGGCAATGACCGCTGGTGATTTGGGCGCCGGACGATGACTGGCGATCAGGACGAACGGCGGCTTTTCGATTCCCCAGCCGGCGGGAATCGACTCGGAACGGTCCCTAGAGTTTCGCCAATGGACGACGTATTGATGCGTTACAGCAGACGGACCGTTTCAGGCAGGTCTCGACACAAACCGGCCATTCATGGTGTCAGACCTAGCTTTGCGTGGCGTCTACCGGACCGACATGGAGACCTTTGTCCATCCGATAACAAGTTTTGGCGTCCTGCCTCGATCAGCCCCGTCGCCGGTTACAGCGGCATGGTCGTTTTTCTATCGCAGTTTCGGGCGTTTTCATATACTCGTTTTTCTGGTCGGCCGGACTTGAACAAGGTCGGCTAGTGTCAGGTTGTGAGGAGTTGTTCCCCAGAGTTCAAG
>JAAUYD010197486.1_pt1 | contig 31796 bp, 32 predicted proteins | sample 7278101 | NCBI WGS metagenome assembly JAAUYD01 (sample SAMN14350128, study PRJNA611818) | marine sediment metagenome | isolation source: surface marine sediment (0.6m) | place: French Polynesia: Moorea | collected 2018-08
ATTGCTTGGACAATTGAAAATCCCCCTGCCCCCTTTTTCAAGGGGGATTCTTTTCTGGCGATCCTACGCTATAAAAACACCCAAAAATCCTTAACCGAATGCCATTGCCCTACGAGGGAAAGGGGGAGGCAAAACTACCCTGAATTATTGGATAATTTAATTCCGGTGCCCCCTTTCCGCATCGGAGAGGGGGCTAGGTGGAGAGGTTTCCGAATGGGCACTGGTGAGCACGTACGAATACCTTTTGAGGAGCAGCTCGCGTGGCCTGATCTGCATTGAATCCACCGTGGCACGATGGTTGCTTAAAGAAGTCTCAAATATCGCGAGGTAAGGCATGAAGGTTCTCTTTTTCGACAACGAGCAGTACGTCAGCTATGAAAACGAGCCCTCTTACTACGAGCTCAGGCTGCCGGTGCTCAACTGTGGTGTTGTCACCGAACATCAGGACTTTGTCTATCAGCGCATGATTCGGGAGGTGGGGCGCGATGCCATGCAGAAGCTCGCGCTCAAAGCGGTCGCTGACTTCAAACCCGACCTCATTGTCTATTCGTCCACCTGGCCTGACTATCTCATCGATCCCAAGGTGCTGCGCAACATCATGGACGGCGGCACACCTATCTACGCCCACATCTGGGACACCTGGTCGAGCACCCTGCCGTGCGAGATGGACATCTTTCTCAACGCCAACTACGTGGGCATCGCCGAATCGGTAAGCAATTACCTTTTTTATCGCGATCTCGTGCCCAACCAGAAGTACACCAAGGGAGTCCTCTTCACGCCTGGGCACAATGTCTACACCGACATCATCCGCAAGCAGGAGATGGATTACCTCTACGACGTCACTATCCTGGGCAGCAACGAGCAGCGACGCGCCTACCTGGTCTATTACCTGAAGTCCGCCCTCACGCCGAGGGGGATCCGATTGAATAAGGCAGGCGGACTCCTCGACTCCACCAAGCGGACACCGGTCAAGGGCCTGAGGCTCACTGATAACTGGGTCTCCTGGGAGGACTATGTCAAGATCATCAATCAATCCAAAATCTGCATCAGCTCCCAGACCGATCCGAGGCGCCACCAGGTCAAAGGCAAGATTTTCGACTACATGGCCTGCGGTACCCTCTGCCTCACAGATGGCAACACTGAGGTGAGCAAGATAGTCCCTGACGAATGCTTGGTCTACTTCGACGGTTTCGAAGACTGCCTGCGGAAGATTCTTTACTACCTCGAGCACGAAGACGAGCGACGGGCCGTAGCGGACAAGGGCCAGGAATGGTTCATGTCGACGTTCGATTACAAGAAGTACTGGTCCAGAGTGCTGAACCATATCGTCAAGGGAGAGGGACAGCTCCCCGGCCTCCCGCCGCTGGGCACCCATTTGGAGGGGGAATCGGTGAACCAAGGACTCCACGTCGCCCTGGAATCCAAACCCAAGCCAGACCCCACAAAGGAGAAGATCCCGTGGAAGAGGGGCAGGCGAACCATGTGCGGTCTGCCCTGGAGCAAAATGGAGCTGGCTCCAACTTCTTGGGGCCCTTGCTGCCACATTCGGTTCGGCATGAACGAGTTCCCAACCACAATCGACGATATCAAGTCCCTCTGGAACAGCACGCCCATCGTTCGGCTCAGAAAGCGGCTCGTGGAGGGCAACCTGGAGAACACGCCGTGCGAGAAGTGCTACGATCGCATGTTCACAACAGACCACGACATCCTCGGCATGGGCCCCAACCTGCCCAGGTACTCCGAGCACGGCCCCGCCTTTGACGCGGTCTACGACGAGGCCAACAAGTGGTATCGCCAAGGTCGCATCATGCTGCCCACTCTGCCCATCGAGCTGTACGGATTCACCTCTGAGGCGTGCAACCTCAAGTGCCGCATGTGTCACCAAAACGTCAACAAGTCCCACTTGCCGGCCAAGGTGTTTTGTTCCCTTCTCAGCCAAATGGGGTGGGAGAACCTGGACCGTATGGGCTGGGTCGGCGGCGAGACCCTCCTGACCAAGGACGCGCTCGAGATCCTCGGTTTCACGGCAAACGCAAACCCGCTGGGCACCTGCGTCTATATCACCACCAACGGCACGCTGCTCCACCGCCACGTTGATAGCATCGATAAGATCGACAACCTGCTAATGACCATCAGCATCGACGGCGTCAGGGATGTCTACGAATACATCCGGCGCGGCGCCAAGTGGGATAGGATTTGCGAGAACATGATGATCCTGAAGAAGATGCGGGCGAACCACCCCAGCTGGCGCATCAACATCAACTCTATTGTCATGAAATCCACCTACCACTGCCTCATTGAGCTCATCGACCTGGCCGAGGCGCTGGACGCGACCCTCTTCTTTGCCCCGGTCAACGGTGAGTATCCGTCTGACAACTGCTTTGACAACCCTGAAATTCTCAACGATCCCAATGAGTTCGATACAAAGATGTTGGAGGCGATAGCCTACGCCCGTCAGAAGAAGATGTTCAAGACCTATGACAGTCTCGAGAAGATCGTCGCGTTCATGGATCGATGCCGCATCGAATCCAACAAGTCGCGCTTGATAATCCCCATGGTCAGCTGACCGATTAGAAAGGCGACAGGAGGATCCACATGAAATTCAGTATCGCGAAGGCGCCCACACCAGAGACGAGCCCAATAGCCCGCCTCCTGGAGCAACAGGCCATACCCCGCCCAGTCGTGTACGAGCTGGGAACCCATGCTGGATACACGGCCATGGGCCTGCTGCCGGTCGTCAAGAAGCTGGACGGCATGCTCTACTGTGTGGACGCCTTTGAAGAAGAAACCTCTCCCGGCCGAATCGAGAAAAACGAAATGCTCGAGACGTTCCTGGACCTTGTCTACGGGGCTGAGTTTCAAAAGCACGTCACGGTGATTCGAAGCGCCAAGAAGCACGCCGTTCGGGTGCTTGGGGACGAAACCGCGGATTTCGTCGTTTTTCCGCAGGATCAAACCTACGAGGAGATCCGCGAGGATATCCTTACCTGGTACCCCAAGCTGCGGCGCGGCGGCCTCATCTGCGGCCCGAACTATGAGAAACCGATGGAGGAACTCGACTATAACGCTGTCATCAGAAGCTGCGGTCCTGACGCCGAGGATCCGGAACACCTGGGGGTGGTCCGAGCCGTGAGCGACTTCTTCCCCGACGTTCAACAAGAAGAAGGCATCTGGTACGCTATAAAGGCGTCAAAGGATCGGCCGCTTTTTAACACCGCCCTTCACTTCAGACAGAGGAAGATCGACCTGGTAATCGCCCAGGACGCCTTTGAGCGGGCTGTAGTGGAGTTGGAGCTCCTGGGGCGCCAGTGCGCCGATCCCAAGGATGCCATCGCGGTCTATGAGCAGATGGTTCGCGACAATCCGTTCCACGTCAACGGCTACCTGGGCCTCGGCGCAGCACTCATGGAGGCGGGAATCCCCGAGCAGGCCACGCAGGTGTATAAAAAGGCGCTCGACAATGGATTCGTCAACGCCCCGGTCTACTCGCAAATCGCCCGGGCCTGCGTCAAATTGGGCGAGATCGGACGTGCTGAGGCGTATCTGCAGGCCTCCATTCGCCACGACATGGCCCACATGCCTGCCTGGGTGCTCCTAATTCAGCTCTACATGAACCAGAAGAACACGGCTAAGGCGGTCAACTGCACGATTCAGGCACTCCGCGCAGCTCCCCCGGACATTGATGTGTTGTCCGTGCTCAGTCGGATCGCCCTCAAATTGGGGGATAAGAGGGCCGTAGAGACCGCCCTCCAGCTAGTCGAGATGATCGATCCCAACCACCTGCTCGCCGGAGTGCTCCGGTCCGGTCTGTCTCGAAGCCGCCCGGCTCCTGCCGAGCCGCCCCTGGAGCAAGCTTCTTGCTGAGACCTGCAAGCCGAAAAACCACTTAAGAAATCAAAATGTTAATGCTAGGAATTTATTTGTGCAACTCGTTCTGCCGTGTCGGGCAAGTCGGTTGCCAGATAATCCTTCGTAACTGCTCTTGCGCAAGCGCTGGCGATGAGCTTGTTGGCTCTTGGGGTAAGGTGATTCCAGTCTAAGAATAAGTCATCGGTCATCGTATCGAATAGGGATGTCAGTGGAACAATGCCGTGTTGCTCGAGCACGCGATCGGCAGCATCCCAGACAGCGGGAACGCACCGATTAATTATCTGGTTGTGATTTTTATTCCGGTTCCACGGTTCGGGATACTGGACGATGTCCATCTCACTAACAGATAATTGCTTGCGACTTTTTTGAATGGCAGGCTGCCAGAAAAAATAGGTCCGAACCCCATAGGGGGCTGACATTTTCCGAATTACTTGCACATTCTTTAGGTAATTGTGCACCGTTAGCTCAGCGCGGCGCAAGATACATTGGTCGTCTATTTCCAAGGGAACATAGGTTTCTCTGGATCCCTCCAACGTCATTCCGCCTGCATATGCGGGTGTTGTTTCTCATTTGTCATCCCACGTTTCAATTTTCCGCTTCATAGTGAGGAGTCGGTGATGGCTTTGGGCAATCCCCGGATGCCACATGCCGGTCATACAGTCGTTCACACCGTCCAAGAAAATCGCAATATCTGGAACTATCCCTTCTTTCAACAGCAGAAGAAACTGAAGCATCTCCTGATTGGAGTTGTATCCGGTCGTGCCGTAATTTTTGACATCCAAAAACACACCGGTATTAGCAAATTGCTTAGCATAATACGAAGGGATGGTTTCCCAATCTGGCGAGCCAGATCCGAAGATATCAGAACCGCCAAAGAAAAAGACGGTCGCCATGGGTGGACGATCTGGGGTCCAAGATCTGCGACAACCGTTATCATCGATGTTAATATTTTCGGTTGCAAGTGATTTTGCCCGCCAACCGAGAAACGGATCCAAAAAGACTCGGTTGGCGCCATACAGTTTATTGTCGAAGACATACGTAAGAGATGACGGGGACTTGGCAAAAACGCTATTGCAGCCAAAATGATGATTCAACAGAGTGACTAATTTTGATCGGTCTTCGCATCGGTTATCTTTTACTAGGTGATCCACAGCGCGAAGGTTGTGGAAATGGATGGAGCGCTGAGAATCGATTTTTTTGCATAGGGATAGCAGACGACGCGATGCAGTGAATTGCCCAAACTCGATAAGCACGAAGGCAGCCCGTTTTAGGAAAATAGCAGCTTGGTGGTCATCTCGTGGAATATCTCTGATGTGGGAAATTGCCGCTTGGGATGCGTCCTTGAGAAGAGTATCGCGAAAAATCTCGATTCTCCGTTTTAAACAGTGGTCAAGATCGTCATCGATAGCTAAAAGTCTTAACTCATCGGTCTCCAATTGATCATTCCTCAAGCATCCTAAAATTGCACCGAATTACCGAATAGTTACATCGGACTTTTGTGGAGCAACTTTAGGCAAATGCATATTAAAATTGGAGGAATGAGTGGGTGAAACCAAAAAGTACATGACCCGTTCTCGAGAAATGCCTGACTACTCGCTATCAAATTTGAAAATTATTTCAAATTTAAATCCCCAAACGAGCGGGCGCTTGAAATTGACCCACTTGGATCAAATTTTGTGCGTGTTTAGTAAATCCTCGCCCTATCCCGTCTTGTAAAGGCGTGGCCGTTGTCTGATTCTGCTCGAACAGGAGGCAGAAAATGACACTGGAAGAATTTCAGAAAGCAGCGTTGATGAGGAAGAAATCGAACGAGCATCGTCCTCGTCGGTATAGTCTGGAAGAGCGAGCATTTGCTATCGAGTATGCAGAACAAGAGTTTGAATCGGGCGCGACCAAGCCGCGTGTTTTGGAATCGCTCGGAGTGACAGACAAGACGTTATCGACTTGGATGGGAAAAGGAAAACCGAAAACGAAGAGATTTCGACGCGTCTCTGTGAAGAGCGAAATTGCTCCAGGGGCTGGCCTACAAATAACGACTCCCAGTGGCTATCGTATTGAAGGGCTTTGTGTGGAGTCGGCAGTGTCTTTATTGCGGTTGCTTAAATGATTGGTGTTACACGTCTGCCGCACAATCTACTGTTAAACAACGCTAAACAATTACTCTCAAAAAAAGATAAAATAGGCTTGACAATATTCAAAAAGAAGACTAGTTTTTGTTTCTTTTAGGATGTGGGAATGGGGCCCTTTCCCAAGGGGAACGAAAAGAGCCGATTGAATAGAGGAAAGGTGTTTCTCTTTTTAATCACAAATAAGAAGATAATGGGAAAGTTATGGTGCTAGGCTCTCTTTCATCGAATTTTTTACGCAAAAAAATGTAGTGTTGTGTTTAGAAAAACAACAAAGGAGTATGAGATGTTCAAAGTCCCAAATCCCAAACGGTTAACATTTTTGGTGTTACTTCTGATTGTAGTTTCTATTTTGCCAATTGTATTCGCTGAGGAAGTCAGTCATTCGAAGGGCGCAAGCTCTGTCACCCGCTACAGTGATTCTGCTACCGGTGCCTACACTATAAATTTCCAAAGAGCCCGAAACACCACCTCCACACCCTGGTCGGTTGATTCGGAAGATATGCTTGGCAATATCAATTTTCAAGGATATGATGATGATGATTCTTCGTATGCATCAGCAGGTAACATCATTGGACAAACTCTGCAAGACGGAGATTCACAAACTTATCTCACCAGTCGAATATTGATATATGCCATTGATGCAAGTGACAATTATAACACCCCTCTAATTATCGACGGGCGAGACGGCGGAAAAGTGGCTATTGGTGGTGATTGGTGTTCTGCGGATGCAAATGCAACATGCACTGACAGTGAAGGAGAACCAAACAGTGCCCTTGATGTTAACGGTTACCTTCAGATAGATACAAATGCCGGGGGACCAAGTTCGGGTGACTGCGGCTCGGGTGACGAAGGGAGGATGAAATTTGACACAACCAATAATCGCATAGCAATTTGCGATGGGTCCAACTGGCGATACGTTTCAATGGATGGTACATATTAGAGCATATCCTAATAACTTACAGAAACGAGTTCAAACCTGAGAGAGATAATGTCTTGCTCAATCTCGATCGCATCTGCCAAGTAACCCGACGCATAGGAATAAACAGTTTTTCTTAACCGGCCAATCCGCCCGGCCCCTGCCAAGCAACCCCGGACCAAGCCTCTTGCTGACGATTTTCAAACCTAAAAATATTTAAGAAATCAAGGGTTTGGTCGATTGTAAGAGAGACAACGGAAGGATGCCTGTGAAACGGATTGCGATAATAGATCTCAGCTACATGCCCCCTGGGATTGAGCAGGGCTGGAAGGCGACCGGTTTTCTCGAGCGGGTGGCCCGACTGTCTGATTTATCCATCATGTGGAATCCGGGCAACGTTGCACAAACCGCCGGTAAAGCCCTCTCGACATCACGGATGGATGTCCTAGCCCAGATGGTCGAACAGCACGGCGGTGACTGCATCGTTCACATCTCGGCAGATCAGCACTTCCTAGATCCCCAAGTCTCGAATGGCGCCCTGTCCCTGATAGATGAGGGGCGGTGGGACTATGTCTCCCAATGGGAACACTGCCGCCTGCCAGTTGGGGTAGGTGTGCGGGCAATGAGCGCTCCAGCGCTCATGGGGATGCGGGTATCGTCCCCGCTGGCGGCCATTCGGGAGATGATCTCCCAACCCACGACCTACCGACTGCGTCTCGATGATAGTAAATACTGTAACTATTTTGAATCATTAACAAATGCATGCGTTGACCACGAAACAGCACAGATGTTTGCCCAAGAGGGCGTGCTATTCGGTCTCGAGGGCGCTCTGGCTCTGGCAAAGGCGCATCGACTCGAACGGTGGCAGCCGAAGCGCGCTCGCCAGTACTGCGATGAGCGGGGCCTCCAAGCCACCGTGGGATTCGAGAGCACCGATAACGCCAAGTTCCCCGGTTATGTCATGTTCGACGTTATTGACACCTGCAACTCCGAATGCATCCACTGTCCCCACGCCACGACGATGGCGAAGAGGGGCGGCAAGAGAAAGTGCTTGCCATTGAGCGTCTTCAAAAGGACGATCGACCAGTGCGCCGACCAGCCGGTGCGCTTCATTAGGGTCACTGCAGACGGTGAACCGATGCTGCACCCAGACCTTATGGAGATGCTCGGCTACGCCGCAAGCAACGTAGACGCACCGGTAGGTCTCACAACCAACGGCAGCCTCCTCGATGAAGCTGCTGCCGAGGCGCTCATTGCCAGCGGCACCGCCATCGTGGATGTCTCAATCGACGCGGCCCATGCGTCGACCTACGAGAAGATCCGGCGCGGATTGCCGTTTCATCGGGTCGTGGGCAATGTAGAACGACTGGTCAAGATGCGGGATGCAACCAGCGCCCGGTTGAAGATCATGGTGAGCTTCGTACGCCAGGCGCTCAACCACGACGAACAGGTCGCCTTTGAGCAGTACTGGAAGCCGCGAGTGGATAAGGTGCTCATCCGGGAGCTGACGTCCAATGTCAACCTCGTGGATACCGGGGGACACCCGGATATTTCCCATCCGCGCTGGCCCTGCCCGCACTGGTTCCGGCGGCTCGTCATTAACTACGACGGAATGATCAAGGCATGCCCCATCGATTGGGAGAATCGTACCGTATTGGCCTCCCTGGATGATACCTCGCTGTTCGATGCGTGGCACGGCGACGCCTATTGGCGCCATCGGATAGCACACCTGAACAACACATTCTCAAAAGAGATGCTCTGTGCGGGATGCTCGGACTGGGCCACAAGCCCGTGGGACCTGGGGTATGAAAAGGTCGTGGGGAAACTGACCTTGCGACAGGGGGATAAGAAGTAATGGACAAGTTTCTAGTAACAGGGGCGATGGGATTCGTGGGATCTCACTGGTGTGAGCACCTCCTTAGAAAGGGCAAGAAGGTCTTCGGTTTGGATCTTGGACCGTTCTATCCAGAACTCTTGGAGCATCCCAACTTCGTGTTCGCTCAGGACACGATCAAGAACTACCAATTGCTCAAAAATCTGGTGGACCGAGTGGACTGCGTCTGCCACTTCGCAGGCATTGCCGAGCCCCAGCAGTATATCCAGTTTCCGAGGAAGGTCATCGACATCACCGCGGTAGTGGGGCTCAACCTCATCGAGATGTGCCGCTGCACAGGCAAGCTCTTTCTGTTCACCTCAACCTCAGAGATTTACGGCAAGAGCGATGCCCTTCCTTTTAAAGAAGACGGGGATCGCGTGCTCGGAGCCACAACGACCAAGCGATGGTGCTACTCCTCCTCCAAGGCGGTTCTGGAGCACTACCTGGATGCCTGCGCCCGGGCCCGCGAGCTGGATCACATAACAGTCCGGCTCTTCAATATCTACGGTCCGAGGCTTCATGGCCGGGTGATATCAACGTTCATCGAGGACGCCATGAGAGGCCGGGACCTGGTGATCCATGGGAACGGCGAGCAGACCCGCTGCTTTACCTATGTCGACGATATGGTGGAGGCCTTTGACAGGCTAGTGAGCAATCGGGAATGCTACAACAGTGTTTTCAACGTCGGCAACCCCATCGAAACCAGCATGAAGATGCTGGCGAGTACCGTTCAGCAAGTCGCCGCCTCCAATTCGATCATCCGCAACGTCAACTATGACCAGGCATATGGCTCTAGCTATGAGGACATTCCGCGCCGCGTACCGGACATCTCAAAGATCACCCGATTCACTGGCTGGACCCCTGCCACCTCCCTGGAGAGAGGCATCGCCGCCACCATCGCATATATCAACGGCGCCCAAAACAGAGAAAGCGCCTTGCAAAAGAGGCGTCGGCAAGAACTAAGGCACAGCGCAGCCCCGTTGTCGATCAACTAGCTTGAACGCAAGACTGGACGGGAAACAGCGGTTTATGGACGAGCGCTTTCTGCAGCATCGGAAAGCACACCGGCATGTGGGTGCGACCATGGCGCTTTGTCTTTTTACGTTTATATTATTAGAGATTGCCAAAAAGAAACAACGACGAACTGGGGACTGCCAAGAGAATGCCAACCAGCTACCACTACGGTCGTCAACGCATCGACGCCAACGACATCGAATCTGTCATCCGGGCGCTCAAATCAGATTTCCTCAGTCAGGGACCGTGCCTCAAGGAGTTTGAATCCAAGGTGGCCAAGTACTGCGGTGCGCGCCACTGCATCGCCGTGTCCAACGGCACTGACGGTTTACATCTGGCACTGAGGGCCTCGGGGCTCGGGCGAGGCGCCACTGCAGTCACCGCTGCTCTCTCCTTTGTGGCCACAGCCAACGCGATTCGCTTTGCCGGGGCCGCGCCTGAGTTTGTGGACGTCTGTCCAGACACGTTCAATGTATTGGCAGAGGACCTGGATCAGAAACTCGTCGCTCTCGAAAAGGCCGGCCGCAAGGTGGATACCTTGGTACCGGTGCACTTTGCCGGAGAGCCCTGCGGCATGGCCGAGATCAGCGACGTGGCGCGGCGTCACAACTGTAAGATAGTCGAGGACGCCTGTCAGGCTTTTGGGGGGGCCTACCAGGGGCGACCCGTGGGTAACTGTCGCTACAGTGAGGCGGTGGTATTCAGCCTCCACCCAGTCAAGAGCATCACCTCTGCCGAAGGGGGCTTGGTGCTTACGGACGATGACAAAATTGCCCGGACGGTTCGGGCCATGCGGGCTCACGGCATCGAGAGGGGTCCCGATGACGACGGGACCTTTGGTCCGTGGCACGCGGAGATGCGCAGGGAGGGGTTCAACTGCAAAATCACTGAGCTCCAGTGCGCACTGGGGTCGAGTCAGTTGGACAAGCTGTACAGCTACATCAAAATACGAGCGAAGCTGGTGGCCCGGTATCGGGAGCGACTCAACCATCCCCACATCGGTTTTCAACGCCTATCCCCAGACAAACAGAGTGCCAACCACCTCATGGTGGCCCTCTTCGATCACCGCGCACTGAATGTGACCAAAAGAGGATTATACGAAGCCATGAAACGCCGCGGCGTGCATCTTTATGTGCACTATTATCCCATCCCCCTGCATGCGTTCTATCGGGGAGACAGATACAAAGAAGGCGATTTTCCAAACGCGGAGAAGTACTACCAAGGAGCCTTCTCCTTGCCGCTTCACCCCAACCTTACCATGGAGGATGTGGATCTCATCTGCGACCACCTCCTGGAGGTGTTGGGCTAGATGGGGGGCGTCAGACAGCGTCAACCCGTGCGAATCGGCAACTGCGATGTGGGAGACGGTCATCCCGTGTGCATCACCGCAGAGCTCGGGGTCAACCACCTTGGAGATTTCACGCGGGCCAAGGAGATGGTCCAAGCCGCCCACGAGGCCGGAGCCGATCTAATCAAATTTCAGACCTACATTGCCGAGAAGCGCTATGACACCCAGAACAACCCTAAGGCGCACCAATTTATTGAGTGGGTGGCGCAGTGGCAGTTCGACCGGGATGTGGAGGCGCAGCTGTGGGAGTATGCCGCTGACCTGGGGGCCACGGTGTTCACATCACCGTTTGATATAGAGAGCCTGGATTTTGCCCACAGCCTCGGCTCGGTCGCCTACAAAATAGCAGCTTTTGAGCTGGTCAATCACCAGTTGCTGCGCGCCGTCGCCGCCAAGGGCAGGCCCGTGGTGTTCTCTCGCGGCATGGCCACGAAGCAGGAGATAGACGATGCGATCGCCATTTTCGAGTCGGCCGGAGCGCCGTATATCATTTTGCACACCATCTCCTCCTATCCGCTCCAAAAGCGCGATAGCCACCTGCGTATGATCCACTGGCTGCGGGAACAGTACGATTGCCCGGTTGGTCATTCGGACCACACACCGGGAACCGATATTGCGCCGCTCGCGGTGGCCGCCGGAGCCAATATGATAGAGAAACACTTCACCGTGACCCCGAAGCGGCGCGAATCAGACAACTTTTTCTCCATCACACCGGACGAGCTCGAGGAGCTCATTTTCCGGGTTCGGCAGGTGGAGCGCTACATGGGGCGCGACGACATAGATAGGATTGAGACTGAGGACTATATGTGGGACTTCAGACGGAAGACAGAGTAGATGATCCATTTCAGAACCAGGGGAGGGCCGTTCCAGGGGTGGGGGAACGTACACCGGCTAGCCTCATTTGCCCAGCTGTGCAGAGAGCGAGGCCTCACCGGTCTGCGCTTCTTCGTGGAGGGTCCGCCCGAGATCCAAACCTTCTTGCAGGACAAACAGTTCGAGACCATTGCCCTCAAAGAGGACATCTCTCTTGATCAGGAGGCCGCGGTTTTCTCGAGATATCCGTCGGCCGACGTTATCGTCATGGAGATGCTCGAGTGCCACTACGACCGCCAAAAAATGCTCAAAGAGCATTGCGACATGTTGGTCGTGTTCGACGATCTCCTCGATCACTACTACTGCGCCGACTGGGTGGTGTGCGGCCAGCTCCTGCCCAACTACGCCAATATTGAGCTCAGCGACCCGTCAGTCCGCTTACTGTCCGGGCTCGAATACTTTCTGTGTCGCCCCCACTTCCTCGAGTATCCCAAGCGTTCCCGCCGCTACAGCAAGGCCATCGACAACGTGTTGGTGATGTTCGGCGGCGGCCGCTACGACGTGGCGTATCTTAAGGTGGCCCGGGCCATCGCCGATCGCCTGCCCGATGTAAACAGCACCTTCATTCTCGGGCACGGTAACATGGACCACCTGGCAAATAAGATCTCAGCTGTTCTCCCGAACGCCGAGCTCATCGGCGGCGTAGGCGATATACAAAAGCGTCTTTGGGAGTGTGATCTAGCCTTTGTCAGCGGCGGCTACAGCAAGCTCGAGGCAGCCATTACCCAGACCCCGGCCGTTGTTGTGGCGACCCAGTGGCACCAAATGCCACTGGTAGAACAGTTCTGCGCCGCCTACCCCATGGTGAACATGGGCTACATGGGGTTCATGCAACTCGAGACCATTAAGCAGGCAATTGATGGGCTCGCGCTCTGCAACGCCAGGGAGCAGTCGGGACAGGGATGCGCCCAGGCCATCGACGGGAAGGGCATGTCGCGGGTCTTCGATGCGGTGTTTGGACAAAACAGTATAGATAGGTTGGATACCCGTGTACCGGAATAGGCACATCACTGCAGTCATTCTGGCCAGAAGAAAATCCAGTCGATTGAGAGACAAGATGCTGTTACCTCTGGGCGGTGCCACTGTGATAGAAACGGTCTTCAGCCGCATCACTCAATCCAAACTAGTGGACAACTATGTCCTGGCCATTCCCAATACTCCGGACAGCGATGTCTTTGTCCCCCTAGCGCGCGATCGTGCCATGTCAGTAGTGCGCGGATCCGAAGACGATGTGACCGGTCGCATCTCTGCAGCCGTGAGAACGGCTGCGCCCGGAGCAGATTGCATCGCAAGGGTTAATTGCGACAATCCCCTCGTGATGCCCGAGGTCGTGGATGACGCGATACAGGAGCTGGTGAACACCGGCGCCGACCTTATCACTCCTTTTGAGAACAGCACCCTACCGTTTGGCTATGGTGCGGTTGTGATGACTCGTGCCTGTCTCGAGACCATCGATCATGAAGCAGGGGATGTGCTCTACCGGGAACACGTGGAGAATTTCTGCTTCGACCATCCGGAACAATTCAATATACGCTATCAGCAGGCCACACCTGAGAACTGGGCGTCGGAGCTCTGCCTGACGTTGGATACCGAACTGGATTACCTTCGTCTTACACGTCTGAGCAGGCTCATCAAAGGCACACCGTTGTCAGAGCAAGCGTCAACGCTCATCAAGAAAATACTGAAAACCGAGACAGCGGTGATCGTACAAAGTAATGATGCAAAGATGACGCTCAATTCAAATACCTCGCGTCGGTTTCCAGGATTGAGAGTCGAGAGCGCACCCGCCAGCCGAAACGCCATCGACAGAGCTCAATTGATCATCGCCGGCTCCGCGCTGAACATCCCGCCTTCGAGCTCGGCACCATTGGGTGTCATTGTCGCAGATACTCACACCATCGGTGAGCGGGGGCATTTCTGCTTTAGATACGGCAACGGTGACTGCGATCCCCACGGGGACAATATCTTCGTCGACGATTCACCGCAGGCCGCCTACAGCGACGTGGACGATTTTCTGATTTCACAATTGCCCTGGTTGCTGCCGGCCTTTATGGCGGGGAACGTTCGGTCGATAGATCTATCGGAACGCCGTGCAAAGCGGGCGAAGCGCATCGTCGGAGTCTCCCCATGATCTGCGCCATCTGCCAGCCCCACTACTTCCCGTGGCTGGGGTACTTCGAGATGATCGACCGCGCGGATGTTTTTGTGTTTCTAGATGATGTGCAATTTGTCGATCGCGAATGGAAAAACAGAAACCGTATTCGCAAGACAGAAACCTCCGAGGAGACGAGCTGGTTAACTGTTCCTGTGCGCCGAGAGCACAAGCGGAGTCCAATAAATGAAACCCTCATCGCCTCCGAGATCGACTGGTCGGCCAAACACCTGGCAAAAATCCGCGCCGTATATCGGCATGCGCCCAATTTCAGCGTCTGGTTCCCCTTTTTGGAGCAGGCCATCGAGAAGTCGACAAAATACGAGACATTGAGCGAGCTCAATATCTACTTGGTGCGCCAACTATGTAATGCGCTCGGCATTGAGACCGAAACAGTAAGAAGCAGCGACTTGGACGCACCCGGAAAACGGGAGGAGAAGCTCAAGAACATTTGCACAGCGCTCGACGCTGAAACATACTTGGCAAACAACGCCACCGGTGATTATGTCGACGCGTCGTTTTTCGCTCGGGCGGGCATTGAGATGCGTCTTCAGAATTACGAGCACCCGGTTTACAGACAGCGTGCCAGGGAGGAGACACTCTCATTCATATCTCACCTTAGCGTTGTAGATGCCCTGCTCAACGTCGAAGGTGCCGTTCTGGGGGTTATCCGGAGCGGGAATCGCGGCGGCAACAAGGGGGGCTAAAATGTTATGCTCATTGCCCGGGGATAGACTCTCCGAATATGTAGTGAGGCAACTCGCCCACTTTTTTCCCGACGACCACGACCTGGACGCCAATGGATTCCGCGCCGCCGTATCAGCCGCCTTGACGCGCACAGAGCGCTGCTTTTCAGAAATCCAACTGAAATACTATCGCAAAGACGGCACGCTCTTTTTCAACCACCTGCAGTCCGACCAGTACGCCATGTTCCTATACATACTGTCCAACCAGCTTTGGCGCACAAATCCAGAAGACCCCTTGGCGTCCAAGGTATACTGTCTAAACAAAGTCCTTCACAGCGTCGACGTGCTGTACGATGTAGTATTGCCTGAAGTATTTGTCTTTTTTCACCCTGTAGGGAGTGTCGTCGGGCGGGCGACCTATGGCAACTACTTGGTTATATATCAGAACGTCACCATCGGATCGAACCGCGGCATTTTTCCCTCCATTGGAGAAGGTGTTGCGCTGTATACGGGCGCCACAGTGGTGGGCTCAACAACCATCGGTGATAACTGTCAGATCGCCGCGCACTCTGTGGTAGTGGGTGACACTATCCCAGACGACAGTGTCGTTTCAGGGCAATCTCCCAACTTGGACGTCAGACCTCTGAAACACAATGTAATCGAAGACCATTTTCTGGGAAAATGGAATGCCAAGATTTTATAGGACCGCACCCATGGGCCAAGCGTCTGTTAAACTTTTTTGGCCGCGACCCACATATGACCCGATAAGCGGTTTGTAGCCAAGAACTCCTGAAATGGCGCACCCACGTTCTCCCAATCTGTGATGAGTACTTTCTTCAGAAACGGCTGTTCTTCAAGGGATATGCGCTTTTCCAGCGCTTTTTTTCTAACCAGCTCAGCGTCCAGCTTTCCCGGCGTCGTTATCTCCAGAACCTCAAATCCGTTCTTGGTGATCATCCCCTCTATCGACTCGGGATTAAAGTAGTTCAGGTGCGCTGGTGCGCAGACATAGTTTGATTCTTCAGCGAGCGTCATGATATCGAAGCCATGAACGTTTGGCATTGTCATAATCAGTAGGCCGCCCTCGTTGAGAAGCTCATGGCACCTGACCAAGAAATCCCGTGGATTGAACAAGTGTTCTATCAGCTCGAAGGCAGTTACGACATCTATATCTTGTATCTCGACATCTTCGATCATTCTTTCGATGACGCTTACCCCCCTGCTTCGACACACTCCTGCCATCGCCTTTGAAGACTCCACCGCGATGCTCTGCTCGAAATACCCACGCCTTTTCAACTCTCCGCACAGGGTTCCAAATCCAGCCCCAATGTCCAGGTGCGTTCCCTTTTTTATCAATTCCTTTTCACAAACCGCTACAATGCTGTCCACTCTATTGAAGACGATGTTTTTCAATCTCGCGCCCTCTGACTCCGGGTAGATCTTTTTTACATACAGATCCATGCTGGTGGCGTTTTCGTAGTAATCGCGAAGCATCTCAGGCGTGGGCCTAGGATTTACAAATAGCGTCTCGCACGCTATGCAGCGCTCAAAAGTAAAGGAGTCCTTGCGAAAGGCCAGCTCGTTTCCTTCATTTCCACATGCCGGACAGGGTACGTTTTTTAAGTCCGTATACTTTTTTACAAAACTCCTTACGTCGTTTTTCAAGCGCCTCTCGAGCTCCAGCAAACTTTCGTCTGTTCTGATTTCGCTCTCTTTCATCATCTGCTCCTAGCCAAGCAGGCTGAGACAGGCCTACAAAAGCCCCAGCTTCTCATAGGGGAGGAGAAACTCGTGGTCGTGATCGAGCATGTAGTTGAAATGGGTGACCAGAGGATCGGTGTCAAAGTTTGCCGCTTGAAGCAACTTCACGGCTTCTTTGTAAATTCTACCCTCGTCGATCCCGAAATCGAAGAGCGTGGATTTCGGAATGAGCAAGGTATTTACTTCATCTGCGAGAAACCGAAATGACGCCATTAACGCTTGGTCTCTTTGGGCTTTGTTCAGGCGGGGGAGGCTGGCGCACCCGCGGAGCATTGTGGCGTATTCCTCTCTTGTCGCCGCTACTTGACATGCCTCGGTGTGGGCGAGGGGGCCTTGTGTTGGAGAAATACAGGGTATTCCCTTGCACGACGCTTCGATCATAATGTCACCCACGCCCACTACCACATCCGACAACTCGGAGAGATTTCTGAGACTGAGATCTTTGGAGGAGAAGGCGATATGAGGATTGGGGGCAACATACTCGGAATAGTATTCGGCCAGGTTGAACTCCGGGGTATACCGATTGTGATAGGGATGCTCTCGTATCAGCCAATTGACGTCCGTGATATCAGCCGCCAACGTCAGCGTCTCCTCCAACCACTCAACAAAATCATCAAAGATCATGTGGGGATATTGATGACTCTCAGGGAACACCTGACACATGACGAACACAATGGGCTTGCCAGCATCAAAATTGTACCTATCTACCATTTCTCGGCGGGAATAGACCCTGTTATCCTTATGGTAGGCGTGCGTATTCATTCGTTTTTCAGATTCTTCACCATTTATACGAATCTCCATCTCTTTTTCACCGATCTCGAGGATCTTATCCACATCGAGAGATTGGAAATAGGCCATCAGCTCGGGCGTCAGATGGAGCTCAGATTGAAGAAAATCCTCGCTGGTCGTGTACTTCCTGATGGCGCTGTTGGGCATCTTCTGTCTCATTGTCAACGCAAAACCGCCCTTGTTCGTGCAGTAGCGCCCAAGCATACCGTACTGGATGTAGACACGATGGGTCAGCACGCATCCAGCAATATTGTAACGATCGAACAACCAATCGCACAGTTGGTAAAAATCAAATGCCCTTTGGATCTCGCCGTTGAGCTCCTTGGACGGTCCACTGATTGTCGGCAAGTTATGAATACGCAGGTAGCTATCGTAGATTAGGTCGCCAACGACGATATCGTCGAACTCAAGCCCGAGCAACGCACGCTTGATTTGCTTGGGATTTTTGTGAAGTGCAACTGCTCGGATTATGTCTTGAGCGGTCAGGCCGTTCGCGGCGTTCGCTCTTGCGCGGTGGTGATAACACACATCGATTCCGTAAGATCGGGCAAACGCTTCATAGCCTTGTCCAGGTACCTGAATGATCCCGATGAGCTTGTATCTGTACTTCAGCTGCAGCAGCTTTGCCAGAATACAGTTGAGCATGAGCCGGACGGGCTCTTGCGAGTCCAAGTCCACGAGCACGTATTCATCGATCAACTGGTCGCTCCTGGCGCCATGCCTTTCCCAAAACCGCGTGTTCTCCTCGATAAATTCCTGTGCAGCTTGACCCTCAACCATGTCCCCTCACCTTCTTCGCCACCGCTTGGTCCCAATACTCAGCGCGCTCAGCCCTTAATAGAGCTATCTATAAGTCTAGTTCGAACAGCTAACGGTGCAAAATGGTTCTCTTTTTTCACTTAGGGATACTCGTTTCAGCTTTAGCGGGGAGCATGTGACATTCTCAAAGGCATTGCCCCAAAATCGAGCCGTGACTTATTCATTTATATGAAGCGTTCTATTCCCAGGTATGAAGCGTTCTATTCGCCGATATAAAGCGTTCTATTCGCCGATAAGAAGCACCCTATTCGCCGATATAAAGCGTTCTATTGCCTGATAAGAGGCGTCCTATTTGCCGATAAGAAGCGTTCTATTTGCCGATAAGAAGCGTTCTATCCGCCGATAAGAAGCGTTCTATTTGCCGATAAGAAGCGTCCTATTCGCCGATATAAAGCGTTTTATTTCCTGGTAGGAAGTGTTCTATTCGCACTTTAGATACTACTGGCTAACGATTTAGAAAATCTAGTCACCTCGCGATGCCTGGGAAAAGACGAAATCCCCCCAGCCCCCTTTGCCAAAGGGGGAGGCCTTTACCCGACATTGATGGCTTTAAAGATCGCAAGCAAGTTGAAAGCAGGAATAATGGGTGTCAAGTTAGAATATAAGAGACTCTACAAAGGCGATCATTGCGCATGAGTGAAAAAGAAACCCGGTTATTTGTCCCGTCTACAGATGGCGTCGAACTAGAAGGCCGCCTTATCACCGCCGATGGCGATAAGGGGGCGGTGATATGCCACCCACATCCCCTGTACGGTGGCACCATGGATAATGGGGTTGTTTTGGCAGCGCGAGATGTTGCTAATGACTGCGGCATTCAAACGCTTCGGTTTAATTTTAGGGGGGTCGGTACCAGCAGCGGCGCCTTCTCTGGTGGCGAGGGGGAAGCACGCGATGTCATCGCTGCGACCCAGTATCTCAGGGCGCTTGAAGGCATAAGCACGGTTTACGTCGTGGCCTATTCGTTTGGCAGCTGGGCATTGCTCCTCGCTCAACAACAGGCCCTAGACGTCCCAGAAGTGGTGCTGATCGCTCCTCCGGTATCGTTCATCGATTTCAGCGAGCTCTCGGTGACCGCATCACGGATCACCGTTGTTTTTGGTGAGGAAGATGTCTATTGCCGAGAACCTGACTTGGATACCTGGCTCTCAAACCAGGACACCGATCAGATAGAGGTCCAGGTTACGAGACTTCCCGGTGTTGACCATTTTTTTACAGGTGCAGATGCACCGCTCAAACATGCGATCAAAGCATTTTTTGCCAAGGCTAAATGATTGAAGCGTACGTAAATACCGTTGCCAATGCAGCGAGCGGCGAGGCGATCGAAATGGAACAGCTGGCGCAAGCGATCGGCGCCCCGGTTGTTCACACCATCCCTGAGTCTGGATTGCTCATTTACATCATCAACCTGGTGCTGAGACCAGGGGCAGATGATTTTCGCTTATTGGCACAGCGATGCCATAAATCAGGCAGTCCAAATGTCATTATTATCGGAACAATAAAGGGATGGGACGAGCTTGAAAAATGGCGGCCGTATTTTGATACCCTAAACAAAATCTCAGCCGCCATATTTGTAAACCACCCTGAACAAAAGAAGTATCTAAACGAATATGGGATAGACGCCATTATAAAACCCATCAACGAACAGGCATATGTTGGAGAGGAGCGATACCGACAAAACACCGTGTTATATACGGGGTTTTTATGGGAAGAAAAAAATCTGGACATCTTTGTCCAAACAGCTCAGCTGCTGCCGGATTGGGAATTTACGATTCACACTGGGCAAGCGATATCTCAGGCTGGTTCCCTGCCTGCCAATTGCAAGTTGTCATGTGGCCTGCTTTCAGGTGACCAATACATGGCATACCTGGCGTCGTTCGAGTATATCTGGATACCGCGAAAGCCCTCGACCCTGATTTACCCAGGCAGATCCGGTATATCAGCAGTGGCCTCTCAGCGGCCAGCCATACTGACCGATGTCCTGGCAAACGACATTATTCCAAACGACGTGGCCATCAAATATCCACACCAGTGGGCTGCCAGAGATATGGCTGACCTGATTGCTGCTCGGCCACGCGTCAGCCCGGAGCGCGTCGTGGCATTCATCGAGACAGTGAGCCCGGCCAATGTCTGGTCGGTCATGCAACGAGAACTGGCCATGCGGGGCGCAATACAAGTGGCGTAACCATGGGTAATCCGAGAGATGCAAACCTGGCCATATTGGCAGAAAAGAATCCCGCCCTTTACGAAAAGGTGCGCGACCACCGAAACGAGCCGATCCCAGAGACCCTTCCTGCTGCAGGCACACAGCATCCACCCATACGCCTGAGCGAGCATCGATGTACTACGATTGTTTATCTCGGCATTGATGACAATCTCACGCCCCTGTTAGATGGGCTAAACGGGGAAAACAACCTGCTGGTTGTGGAACCGGATATTTCAAAGTTTTCAAGGCTACTCGATGCATCCATCAGCCCGAAATTTGCAGATCCCACTGCAGTCCAATGGATTTTCGATACGGCGTGCTTTGAAGGGGGCGCGTTAGATCATTTTTTCTTGGGCAGAACCCGGATTTTGGCCACAGGCGAAAGCAGTCGGTCTCTCCTTGCCCTGGACGCCCTCAAATACGTCAAAAAACGGGCACTTGAAGTGGACCAACGCCGTCGCACCAGCTCCCACCCCTACCTGGTCATGGTGACCTACAACAGGCTCGACTTTACGCGGATCACCCTGGAACGGCTCCTGAAAAACACGACCCTGCCATTTCGCCTCGTCATTTTAGACAATGGATCGACAGATGGGACACAGGACTGGCTAAAAGCCAATCGAGAGGGGTTTCCGTTTATCGATAAGCTGTTCTTTTTTGAAGAAAACCTGGGGATTGGACGGGCGCTCAACAACGGGATGAGCTATGCCCTATCCCAGAGCCAGCGCGTTGGAAGAATCGACAATGACGTGCTGGTCCCACCGCGTTGGTTGGAAGACCTCACTGCAGTTCTCGAATCAGACCTCAACCCCATGGTGGTGGCTGGCTGCATCACTGACGACGACGTGGCCAAGGCGCAGATTCGAAACAGCGTTCCCCAACATGTGGCAGGTCTCAAGGTGTATGCAGTGGATTATGCGGGCGGGTTTTTAAATCTCTATCGGTCGGATGTTTTTGACCAGCTTGGTTTTTTTCCAGAATACCCCCTTTACGGCGTCGAGGACGGTGGTCTTTGCAAGGCAGCAAAGGGTCAGGGAGAACGCGTTCTCGTGGTTGACAACGTAAAGGTCGAGCACCTGCCCAGCTTCCTTGGAGAAGCTTTGGATTACGAGGATTTTAAGCATCGACAGCTCGGTTTACACCCCCATCACCGCCCTAGTCCCCCTGACCGTCATTAAAACGGCGCAAAGCGCCAGATTTGCGGGCGGTGCTTTTGCTGTTCTTTTGCCCCTTAACGCACTATTCTGCTTCCCCCTCCCCCCAGCGTCCAAGCGTCCACCGGGGGAGGGCCGGGGAGGGGGCTCCCAAAGGATAGGCCGGGGAGGGGGCTCCCAAAGGATAGGCCGGGGAGGGGGCTCCCAAAGGATAGGCCGGGGAGGGGGGCTCCCAAAGGATAGGCCGGGGAGGGGGGCTCCCAAAGGATAGGCCGGGGAGGGGGGCTCCCAAAGGATAGGCCGAGGTGGGGGCTTCCAAGGGATCGGCTGCCTGGTATGAGGTTTGCAGAACCTGGCTGTATGAAGTGCGGTCAATTCCAGCATTGGCGGATCGCTTGGTGCACAGCAACTGTCTGTTTTTTTATCGCTCCTTTTGCCTGGGCTCAGCGGCCTGTGCTGGAAGGTGCGGTCAGCGCGGGTAGCGGGGCTTCGTTTGGCAGTGGCGACGGTCAGACCGTAGTAATGCAAAGCCCGACTTACATCGACGCGGACATTATTTACTACAACGATGAGTCTCCAAAGATGGAGTATGTCATTGGGTTTCAAGCCGAGCTCCAGGGACGTGTGTCAGCCGGACTTGTACCCCAGTTGCGATTAACAAGCGGTCCTCAAAAATGGATGCCCTACGGCCTTGTAGGGGCCCCCATTATCCTGGCGCCGTTTGTCCTACTCGGTGTGGAAACCGGCGGTGGCTTACTTTGGCGATTTCATTCCAGGTTTGGTGCATTTGCAGAAGTGGTGCTCGACCTGTTTATCATCGGCAATGACCTTCCAGAGGATGGGGTTCTCGTTCAGCTCGACGCAAATCTCGGTATCCGGATGCTGTTCTAATGGCGCACCGATCCATAGTGGTTATATTTTTATTGTATGGACTGTCGATCAGTTGCGGTGGGGACTGCATCCGCCACAGTGACTGCCCCAGTGGTAAGGTTTGCATGGCCGGCACATGTACGGCTGATACTGGAAGTTCAGACGGTGGTCCAGTCAGTGATGGGGGCGAGCAAGAAACCGATACCGGGTCCACGGACACGAATACAGATACAGGAGATACCGATACAGACAGCATCGACACGAATACCATCGACACGGACACTGCCGACACGGACAGCACTGATACAGACAGTGCTGACACGAACGAGGAAGATTTGGACGGCGGTTCAAGCGGGTCTGATGGCGGAAAGCACTTCGTCTGAGCAACAACGTACTTTCGATTCCCAACAAACAAGGCCAATGGGGGCGGTCAGATGATGAAACGCCCTGATCCGGTATTAGACGCGCTCGTCGTCATTGGCGATTTACCCACCCTGCCGAACGTCGCCTTGGAAGTGGCAAGTCTGCTCGATGACCCCTCATCCACGCCCAAACAGATCACTGCCATCATGAAGGCAGATCAGGTCCTGACCTCCAAGGTGCTTAAGCTGGTCAACTCTGCCTATTACAGTATTCCAGGTGGGGTATCGACCGTAGAGCGCGCCATTGCCTTTCTCGGATACAATACGATTTTTCAACTGCTCATCGGCGTATCTGTATTGGAATTCAGCCGGTTGGGCGGTTCCGGGGGCATTGATATCGAAGCGTTCTGGAAGCACTCCCTGGGCGTTGCCGTGGCGAGCGAGATTATCGGCAAACACATCGGACACAGCGCGGTGGAAGAGCTCTTTGCCGCCGGGTTATTGCACGATCTGGGCAAGCTGGCCCTTGCTAAAGTAGCTCGCCAACGGTTCGTCAACGCTGTCCAACATGCCAAGAATAAAGGCATTTTACTCTTGAAAGCCGAAAGAGAGCAGGGCCTCCCGACCCACGATAGGGTGGGTCGTGCACTGGCTGAACAGTGGCGATTCCCAATGACCCTTCGCGCTGCCATTGGCAACCATCACAAAGCCTATGCCGTGCGGTGCCAGACCGTTCCCAAACCCCTCCAGTCCTTGCTAGACATTGTCATTCTGGCCGATACACTTTGTCGAATGTTCGAGATAGGGGACGGGGGTGATCCTGTTATTCCAGAAGTAGACCGGGAGCTGATCGATCGTCTGGGAGTGCTTAAAAAGGACATTCCCCAGCTCAAAGGCGAGATGACCCGGAAAGTCGAGGCGTCCAAGATCTTCCTTAAGCTCCTGGCCGGAGATTTATAATCAAAACACGCCGAGCTGGCATTGAGAGGTTTTGATATCCAAGCCATCTGCTGCGGAACACACGTCTATTTTGCTTATTTTTAATCTTGAAGCGATTTCCCACGCTGCTTTGCACGATAGTTTGCCGTCTTTCTCGGCCGAATAGATCGCTTGTTTTAACGTGTCGGCCACCTGGGTTGAGGGCGCCATGATACGGCTCTTTCCCTTTGATCGCCGATATCCAAATAACCCGAGCTGGCACTTGTCAATTTGAATCTCCAGCAAGTCAGCGGTCTGACCGACCTGCTCCATAGAAACACCGAGGGCAGCGGCAATTTTTTCCGCGGCTTTGCAAGAGATCTTGGTCTCTTTAGCGCGTTCCAAGATTGCCTGGGCGATCGCCTTGTCAGGCATCAATCCCTTTTGGTGTTTGCCCGAGTAATTACCTTGGGTGATGTGGATGTGAGACATGGTCGTTGCCTTCCGCTAAGGTGCCTTCTCTGTCTCTTTTAAAGATAAATCAGCAGTTTGCAACACTGTACGGTCGCGTTGCCCTGAATAATGAGCACCCCTGAAAATTAGCAAAGATGCTGTTGGGGATCACGATAATCGTTCGCGATGCATCGCCGGATCTCTTCGACAATCCAGTATAGCGAAGACTCTGGCGAGATCTTGATGAACTCTGTAATAGATGGGAAAGGGGAATCTTTTGGCGAGCATTCGGTGGTATTCGAAATGAACCGCATGGATACCGGCGTAAAGTTGCAATGAATCGATGTCTGCAAACAGTGAATTCAGGAAATACTCGCCAAGCCCTTCAGAGCGGCTTTCGTGGAATCTAAATCCTTCGATGAGGTCTTGCTTGGCCTCGTCAAGAATTTGAACCTTCATTTTATTGAGTCTCGGATACTCTTTTTGGCGTCGCTCCAGTCGTGAAAGCGAGAGGCCCTCTTGTTTGCCCGCTTTTCCCGGACGCGCAGCACATCTTGGTGCCACGAAGGGGATGGCACTTTTTGGGGGGTGCGACAGAGATCTTCCCAGATCTCCTCCAAGGCGCGAAGCTTGTCAATAAATCTCATTTTGTCCAGTGGCAGAGGCAATTCCATTGTTTTTTCCTCATCGTTGCCCCTAAAGAGCAATTCTCTAATATATTAGGCTAGTTCTTGAGTCGCCCTCGGTTTGACCCCGGCTGAAGATAGCCTCTTGGCGTGCTTAAAAAGCATGAGACGAAATCAGCAGTGGATGATCCAAAGGGGGGAAGCTTAGCTTGAACAGGTTTCGTTTAGCCCTCCCTCACGGCTCCGTAGAACATTGAATATGTGAAGAATGCGCAGTAATCCGGGTGATCTAGGATGAACTCGGACGACTTGGGATCGCACAGGCGTTCGAATGCGGTACGATCTTGCTCTGAAAGCTCCTTTGTAACGTCGGGCCAGCGCATTTCGAACAGCTCTTTTAGCGCTGTGTACAGATCATCGCTCAGCGGTGCATGGGCACTACCCGAAAAGACTTGGGCCCTGGGCGCATCAAGCCCGAGATCCCGCATCCAGCCAAGAGCGCGCAGAAAGTGCGTGGACGGCGCCATGTCCTCTTTGAATGGTGCGATGCCTGCAGAGGTGGCCCTCAGCCTGGCTTCGAGCATCGGATACCCGGGCAGTAGGGTCTCAGAAGACCAGGCCAGGATCGCCACTTTACCGCCTGGCCGGGTCACCCGTTTAAGCTCTTTTAAAAGCGGCATTGGCTCCCACGGGCCATAGCCCACACAGTCTGAGCTCCACACCCAGTCAAACGTGTCGTCGTCAAATGGGATAGCCTCGGCGCTTCCTTGTTCAAAGGAGATGCGGTCGGCCAAGCCAGCGCCTTCAACGAGCGTTTTGCCATGTTCTAGAAACGCTGCTGACACGTCCAGGCCAGTCACATGCCCGCCAGCGCCAATATGACGCGCGAGCAGCAGGCACTGCAAGCCGGCGCCGCATCCCACGTCGAGTCCCTGGCTGGCTTTTGGTAAATTGAGGGCCTCAATAGCCGATACCAGCGTGGCCTCCCGCAACGCATTGCTCGCCAGGAGCTTCTTCAAATAGTCGCTTTGCACGATATCCCTCCTAAGATTTTCATCTAACTTATCCCTGACATGTGAGGAGCATGGAGCGAAATGGTCAAGGCAAAATTGCGCTGAAGTACTAAAAGGCGCTGTATACGAGCAATAAGAATAGCGACTCGTTCATCAGGCCTGTTGTTGTGCAGCTGCATCCGGTTTCGTTATCTGAGGGGGTTAGGTCGTCGTCCCCGTCCGAGTCTGAGTCCCCGTCCGAGTCTGAGTCCGTATCCGTATCGGTATCAGAGTCTGTGTCTGTGTCTGAGTCCGTGTCCGTATCTGTATCAGAGTCCGTGTCTGTGTCTGTGTCCATGTCCGTATCTGTATCAGAGTCCGTGTCCGTGTCTGAGTCCGTGTCCGTATCGGTATCAGAGTCTGTGTCTGTGTCTGTGTCTGTGTCTGTATCCGTATCCAGGTCACTGCCAAAGGCCTTTATCTCTGGCTCGGACACCTGATCAAACAAGTCGACGATAGTGCAGGCGAGGTAGTAGACGTTGTTGTCTGGATCCAGTGTGGAGATATCCAGCTCGGCATCGCGCTGGTGGGGTACGTTTTCAGCTTGCTCCAGCAGGGGCACGCCTTCGAGACTGGGGGTGTCGTACACTCCCAATATGTATCCGAACTGGGGAAGGGTCTTTACATCCAGGGTCCAGGACACTTCGAGCGTTGACGGATCAGCCAGCGCAATCTCCACAGATTCAAGGGCACCTGGATCATACTGGGGTGCTTCTGCTGCCTGATCGATGCTGAAGGTGGTGCCTGATTCACAGGTGGGCGCGGTCTCTGTGCCTCCTGATACCATGTAGTAGAATTCTCCGGTGAAGTCACTCTTCTTTCCACCATCCCAGTTGGTTCGATAATTATACGAGCGGCCTCCGGGCTGAATATCATTTTGGTTGATCGAGTACCTGCCCGACGTAACCTTTACCCACTGTCCATTGCTCTTCCCGCGCTTCCAGCCCCTGGCCACATGAATCTCCCGGCGATTGGGACCTGTGGCAGACCAATCCTCGATAAAGGCGTCGTTGCCCGACTGGAACACCGACCCGCTGGTTGCCACGTCCATGGTCACGAAATGGCGCCAGGTGCTGTCTGCGCCGTCGCGAACCCAGTACGCGTAATAGGTGTGATCGCCGACCGGCCAGGCCCTGGCGATAAACGCATACCAGGTGTCCACCACCCAGCCAACGTCGAAGTTCATCGACTTCAGCCCGGTTCCCTCCCCACCGAATGGCTCGGTGTAGGTGCCAAACCCCACGTGCACCTCTTTGATGAGGTCGGTATGCGAATTGTGATCCCAGATAGAGAAGATGAACACCCGGCCATTTGGATGCTCCTGGATACCCCCGTACCCGGCACCAGTCCCCCGCCACCCGAGCGTCTCGTAATAGGTATACAAGGCCAGCCCATTGCTCGGCACCCGCACCTCATTAATGATGATATCCGCATCTACGTTATCGTTAAAAATATAGTGAGACGATACAGCCGAGTTCTGCGTCCTCGCTACAGTTGACCCGCATAGTATCAAAACGCCCATTACCGCCATCAATCCAACTCGATTATTGATGTTCACTTCTGCCTCCTACCTCGATGGTTCAAGAAACCGCTGGATGTATACAATTGTATACACCATAGAAACGAGGGGGGCAATATTTAGGATTCGCCTAGAACCTTCGATCTCCTTATGCGAGCCGGTCGAGGGAGGTAGCGCCTAGGGATATGGCCATGCCGATCATCAAAAGGCTGGACAGGATATCTGAGAGTCGCCTGTACTTTATCGCTACCTGAGATGCAACCGTGCCCATGACCAACAGCCCGGGCACGGTCCCGAGGCCGAACATGAGCACCATCAGGGCTCCGGTCACTGGGTGTCCGGCAGCCAGTGCCTTTGTAAACGCCGCATATGACAAGCCACAGGGCAACAACCCCATCATCATGCCGATCGGGAACATCAATAGGGGATGATTGGCATGACCCACGCGATTGATAAGCTTGCCAAATCCAGGGATCCGGGTCGGCGTTGCAATGGCCATTAACCTTGGCTCAGGGATCGCGCCCAGGCGTACCAGCCCAAACCCGAAGAGCACAACCGCGGCAAAGAGGCTGAAGCCAACCTGAATATGGGTCATCGCCGGGTCCAACACCAATCCCCCAAGCGCACCAGCTAAGCAGCCAATGATGGTGTACGTTAGCACGCGGCCAGTGTGAAACGTCAGATGGGGCGCCATGCCTGGTTTTGGAGCCAGTATGGCCAAGACCAGTGGTCCGCACATGCCAATACAATGCCCTGTGCCGAAAAAACCGAGCAAAAACATAGCCCCGAGCTCCACCCCTTGCATAGCCTTGGCTTATACCCATCTTTGAGATGTTTCAAAAGACATTGACGCGAAATGGGTCAAAATGGGAAAATTGTTGCTCAGAAAGGAGGCGCCATGACCGAGCATCGGCACCGTTTGGCATTTATCGGGCTATTGGTCGTGACAGCCGGCCTCATGGCTGGATGCGCACCAGGAAACCCGCGGTTTACAGAAGCTGATCCAGCGGGTTTTTTTTACGGCCTGTGGCACGGTTTCATCGTCATCATCGCGTTCATCGTTAGCCTGTTTTCGGACCAGACCACCATCTACGAGTTGAACAACACTGGCTCCTGGTACAATTTTGGATTCGTGCTCGGTGTATTGTGAATGGGCGGCGCGAGCGCCTCCCCCTGGAAGGGGGCCAAGAAAAAGAGCCATAGTCAAAGGGAATGGGAAGATCTCGGACGCAAGGTGGAGCAGAAATTTATGCACGAGGTAAAGAGCTGGGCCAGCCAAACCAAAACAGATGGCGAAGCTGCTGAAGGCGACGGGGCAGACGCCCAGGACCGATCCAGAGCAGCGCTGGACGAGGAGTGGAAAGAGATCGGCCAGATGGTGGAAAAGAAGATCAAGCGAAAAATCAGAACGTGGGCCGAAGAGGAATAGTGCACCGTCGTCTATAAAGATCATCCATCCCACGCCGCTCAAATTGTCTTGACGAATGGCCCGGTCAACGTTAAGCCCCAACCTAAAATTGCTACGAAACTGGGATACTGTATACGATGATAGAAAAAGCAGCATTTAATTTGGTATCTCCCTTTGAGCCCAGAGGGGACCAGGGTGCGGCCATCGAAGCGCTCGTCAACGGCATTGAAGCTGGCGCTGCAAAGCAAGTGCTCCTGGGCATAACCGGCTCGGGCAAGACATTTACCATGGCCAATATTATCGCCAGGATAGGACGCCCTACCCTGGTCATTGCCCATAACAAAACCCTTGCGGCCCAGCTCTACGGAGAATTCAAATCCCTCTTTCCAAACAACGCCGTTGAATACTTTGTCAGCTACTATGACTACTATCAGCCAGAAGCCTACGTCCCGTCGACAGACACGTATATCGAGAAGGATGCATCGATAAACGAGAAGATAGATCGGCTCCGGCATTCAGCCACGCGCTCCCTGCTCACCCGGCAGGACACGATCATTGTCGCTTCGGTATCTTGCATCTACGGCATTGGCGCCTCAGAAGACTACCGCCAAATGCTGATCCCCATCTCAGAAGGCGAGGATTTTGGCCGCGAAGCCCTGATGCGCCGGCTCGTTGATGTGCAATACACCAGGAACGACATGGACTTTGCCCGGGGCACGTTTCGCGTACGTGGGGACACGGTCGAGATCTTTCCCATCTACGAAGATGAACGGGCCATACGGGTGGAGTTTTGGGGCGACCAGGTCGAGCGCATCAGTCAGATCGATCCCCTGCGCGGCGCAGTGATCGAGCGGGTCAAAGACACGGTATTGTTCCCTGGCTCCCACTATGTTTCCCCCAGGGAGAAGCAGATAAAGGCCATCGATCGCATACGGGAGGAGTTGCGCGAACGGCTCACCGCGCTGGATGAAAATGGCAAACTGGTGGAAAAACAGCGGTTGCAAGAACGCACCATGTACGACCTGGAGATGCTGGAGCAGACCGGGCACTGCATGGGTATTGAAAACTATTCCCGCCACCTGGACGGCCGCAACCAAGGGGAGCCTGCCACGACACTGATAGAGTACTTTCAAAAGGATTTCATTACCTTTATCGACGAGAGCCATCAGACCGTGCCCCAAATAGGCGCGATGTACAAAGGAGATCGATCTCGAAAACAAACCCTCGTCGACTATGGGTTCCGCCTGCCCTCTGCTCTGGATAATCGTCCCTTGCGCTTTGATGAATTTGAACAGGCCGTGGGCCAAGTGGTGTTTGTCTCTGCTACTCCAGGAGATTACGAGATCAATGAATCAAACGGGGAGATTGCCGAGCAGGTCATTCGCCCCACTGGCCTGATGGACCCGGCGGTCGAGGTTAGACCGGCCACCAATCAGGTCGACGATCTTCTGGAGATGATCCGCGAGCGGGTCGAGCGACAGGATCGGGTGCTCGTCACAACCCTGACCAAGCGCATGGCAGAGGATTTGACCGAGTACTATAGCGACCTGGGACTCAGGGTTAGGTATTTACATAGTGATATAGATACGTTGGAGAGGATAGAGATCATCCGAGAGCTCAGAAAGGGCACGTTCGACATTCTGGTGGGCATCAACCTGCTCAGGGAAGGCCTGGACATCCCTGAAGTATCCCTGGTGGCCATTCTCGATGCGGACAAGGAGGGATTTCTGCGATCCACGCGCTCGTTGATACAGACGATTGGCCGGGCAGCGAGAAACGCGGAGGGCCAGGTCATCATGTATGCAGACGCGATCACCGAATCCATGCAGGAGGCCATCTCGATCACTGAGAACCGGCGCAAAAAGCAGGCAGCGTACAACGAAGAACACGGGATAACACCGGCGACCATTACAAAATCAATAGATGAATTCGGCCCAGGCGCGCCGACGAGCGATTATGTCACCGTGTCGAGATCCATTTCAGCAGACGACGAAGATCCCACTGAGACCATAGAGGCGCTGCGCGAGGAGATGCTCATGGCAGCTGCAGCCCTTGAATTCGAGAGGGCGGCCCAGCTCCGTGATGAAATAAAGGCCCTCACCAGAGGCACGGGCTCTTATTTAACCCCCAAGGGCAAGCCAAGGCGAAAAAAACAGCGGCGTCGGCGTTAGGTGTTAGTATAGTAGAGAGAAGATTTGATTGACCCCCAAGGGTGGAGGCCCTATCCGCACCATGACCGATAAAAAAGTAAAAGACCTGATGTTGCCCCTGTCTGAGTATGCCACGATTTCAGGGGAGCGAACCATTCAAGAAGCCCTCAATGCACTGGACAAGGCCCAGCTCGACCTGACCGACGAACGGCATCACCATCGCTCCGTGCTCGTTCTCGACGAGGCGGGTGAGGTGGTGGGTAAGCTGAGCCATTGGGCCATCCTGCGCAAATTAGAGCCAAAATTTCTAAAAGACGAAGATTTGGCAGTTATTTCTGGGGCCAATGTCGATCCGGAATATATCGATGAAATGGAATCCAGTTTGTCCGGGTTTGTGTACAGTCTCACTGCGCTGTGTAAGCGCGCCTCTGGCATCAAAGCCAAGGACGCCATGGTGCCCATGACCGAGAGCATCGACGAGGAGGAATCCCTTCTCGTAGCTGTTCACCAATTCGTTGTCAGCCACGCCCAATCCATGCTGGTGACTCGGGAATGCCGCTCTGTGGGCACCCTGCGCCTGTCCGATGTGTTCGAAGCAGTGGCAGACATCATCCGAAGCTCTTGCGACATTCCATCGGACTAGGGACTTTTTGATCGAAATGTAGCTGTGGGATTTATCCCCGCAGATGGAACATCCTAGAATTACATGACTTTTCACCGTGAGGAGTAACCTCACATCGGGACCGATCAAATTCCATATATTTTGCTTTACAGTTATATATTTCATACAAGATTAAATAGCATCGCTGAGAGCTATTGGAAGAATAGGGATTATCGTAACCGAACCG
>JAAUYD010055840.1_pt1 | contig 31784 bp, 25 predicted proteins | sample 7278101 | NCBI WGS metagenome assembly JAAUYD01 (sample SAMN14350128, study PRJNA611818) | marine sediment metagenome | isolation source: surface marine sediment (0.6m) | place: French Polynesia: Moorea | collected 2018-08
GTTTCACTTTGATCAGCGTAAATCATATTTTGTCCATTCATAATTTTTTTGTCCGCCCTTGACAGCGGCGGTAAGCCGATGGTATTCTACCTCCGCTTGTGATAAAAATCACAATATCAAACTTATGAATTATATTGACGAAATGATCGAGGAAGCCCAAAAACGGGGTGATTTTAGTAATCTTTCCGGCGAGGGCAAACCGTTAAAACTCGAAGATAACCCCTATAATAAGGAAACCCGCCTGGCCCACAGCATCGTCAAGCAGGCTGGTTATACCCTCAGCTTCATCGCCGAGCGGAAAACGCTTGAAGAGCTGATCGATACATCTCGGCGCAAGCTGCAGCGCGCCGCGCGCCGGAATCAGCGCGGTCCCTTCGCGGCCCTGCGCTGGCGCAAAGCGGTGGAAACATTTCGAGCCGATGCGGCCGCCCTCAACCGCAAAATACGCAACTACAACCTCAAAGCACCCCGCCAGCAATTTCACCTGCTTCCCCTCGATATCGAAGGGGAAATCGAACAGGCGCAGATGAAATAACCGCTTAAAGTCAATGCCCTCCCCCGGCAATTGTGTTACAGTTCGCCCATGAAAAGATTTGGCCCTCTGCTGGCGCTTTGGCCACTCCTGTTTGCCTTTCTGTTAGGCTGTGGGGCGGACCGTTTATCAGAGGTAGAAACACAAGATTCACCACCCGACGCCACACCAACCACACAGCCGACAGCCACCCCTGATCTATCGGCCGACTTTGTAGCCTACTTAAATCCCAACTTGGGATTTGCCCTGCAGCACCCGCCATCCTGGGTAATTGCAGAGGGGGACCCATGGCAAATCGCGACCGATCCGGATTTACTCGAAAATACGGACGGGGCGACAACGGGTGCCATTTTAGCCATTACCCCCATTGCGGTTTTTTTTGAGGATTTGGCTGAAGGGTTAGAAGAGTTTGTGGGCGAGCGGGAAGGGATGCGCGTTATCGAACCGGCCGAAGCGGTGACCATTAATGGCCAGGAAGCAGCGGCCATGACCCTGATCAGTATTGACAGCAGCGGTATTGAATACACCCTCCTCTTTCGCTTAATCCGCCATCAGGGTGCCATCATGCTGGTATCGGCCGTCACCCCGGATCATGAGAGGTACCAACCGATTTTGGAAGCGGTTATCGATACGGTCATCATCAGCGCCCCACCCCCAACTTCGGCCCCGCCTACGCTCACACCGGTCCCCATCCCCACCGCTCCCCCAGCTGATCCACCCTCGGAATCGGGTGAAGACGCCGCAAATGAAACCGCTGAGATCAACGAAGATGAAGTTACCCGTTTAGAAGCAGCGGTGCCGCCCGATTTTGTCCAGCTGGTAGATGCCAACGGCCGCTACTCAGTTGGTTATCCGCCAGAGTGGCTTCTCAATGCGGAAGAACCGGAGGCCGTGCTGTTGGCCAGCAGCGAACTCCTGCTCAACGACAATGTGTTTACCGATGGAGGGGCGGCGGTCTGGCTGTTTCCGGCCGAGATTGCCGTCGGTTCTGATCCCGATCCGGTCCTGATCCTGGAGCAATTTATCGCCAACTTTCCCATTTATGATTCTTTTGATCCGCTCATTTTGCCTCGGCCGCTGCTGATCAACGGGCAAGCCGGTGCCGCCAGTCGCTACGACACCACCATTCAGGGCGCGCCGGTCATTGCCGATTATTATGTGGCGGTTAATGGCTCTCGCTTTGTCGTTTTAGTTGGCCTGGCTGCCGCTGATTCGCTGGCTGAAATGACCCCTTTAATTGATGGGATGGCCGCCAGCCTAACCGTGCAATAATCCCTATTTCGCATCTCGTATTTCGTACCTCGTATTTCGTATTTCGTATCTCCTATTTCCCATTTCCCATTGCTCTCCTATACTTAAACCACTTATGAACACCATCAAAACTGATCTAGCTGTTGTCATTCTTGCGGCCGGTAAAGGCACCCGAATGTTGTCAAAAAAACAAAAAATTCTGCATGAGGTTGGCGGCCGGCCGATGGTCATGCACGTTGTAGAGGCCTCCCGAAGCGTGGCGCAACACCCCCCAACGCTCGTTATCGGGGAGATGGGCGGTGAAGCGTTAAAAGCGCTGGTGGGGCCAGAGGCTGTCTTTGTCGTTCAGGCAGAACAGCTGGGCACCGGTCACGCCGCCATGATGGCCGCCAAAGCTCTTCGCGGCCGTTCGGCCCAGGTGTTGGTGACGTATGGGGATATGCCCCTTCTTAAAGCGGAAACCATGGCCGCCCTGGCCCAACAGCAGGCTCAAAGCGGTGCCGCCATCGTCATGGTTACGATCATGGGTGAGCCGTCGTCGCCGTTTGGCCGGATCGTGCGCGATGAAAACGGCCGGGTTTTGGAAATCGTCGAAGTAGCCGAAGCGCGCCAGCGCCCAAATACCGAAGAACTTCTCAATATTTCAGAATTAAACGTCGGCGTTTACTGTTTTGATGGTCCATGGTTGTGGGAGCAGCTGCCCCACCTTCCCCTGCGCCAGGCTCGCAACGGCGTCGAATATTATCTAACCGATCTGGTGGCCGCGGCCGTCGATCAGGGGCGAGCGGTTGAAGCAATTGTCACCGATGACCAGGACGAGTGTGTAGGAGCGGGAACGCGCAGCGAACTGGTTGAAGTTGAGCGGGCGTTTCGGCGGCGGGCCAACCAGCGCTGGCTGACGGCCGGGGTAACCCTCGTTGATCCCGATCAAACGTTTATCGACCAGTCGGTTATCATCGGGCAGGATACAATCATCTGGCCGGGCTCTTACCTGCAGGGAAACACGGTCATTGGCGAAGATTGCGTGATCGGCCCTCACGCCACCATTCGCAACAGCCGACTCGGCCATCGGGTCCGTGTTGAACATGCGGTTGTCGAAGATCAAGTTTTAGAGGATGATGTGATGGTCCGGCCGTTTTCCCACCTGACCAATGAGAAGTAAATATTATTGAGATTCCCATGCAAATTGACCCCACAACCCAAGCAAAATTGATTGAAGCCGCCCGATCGATCCGCCAGCGAGCATACGCGCCCTACTCCAATTTTTTGGTTGGCGCGGCGATATTATCCAAATCCGGAAAAATTTATACAGGGGTCAACGTCGAAAACGCCTCATACGGCCTGACGATTTGCGCCGAACGCAGCGCCGTGGGAACCATGATCGGTGCGGGTGAAACCGGTATCGCGGCCGTGGCCGTGGCCACCGTCAGTGGGGTTACTCCGTGCGGGGCGTGTCGCCAGGTTTTACGAGAATTTGGCCGCGATTTTCCGGTATGGATTATCGATGAAAGCGCCGACGAGGTTCGAGAGACCACGATGGCGGACCTTTTGCCCGATTCTTTTGACAGCACCCAGCTACCTTAGAAAAATTATGGCTCGCGCACATACGTATCGAACGGAAGGGATTGTTTTGCGACGCTCAGATTTTGGCGAGGCGGATCGGCTGCTGACGATTTTGACCCGCGAAAAAGGAAAGATTCGGGCGATTGCCAAAGGAGCGCGTAAGCCCCAAACACGCAAAACCGGCCACGTAGAGTTATTCACCCGCAGCAATTTTTTGCTGGCCACCGGCCGCAATTTTGATATCGTCACCCAGGCGGAGGCGGTCGAATATTACAACGGCCTGCGGGCAGACCTGGTGCGGACGACCTACGCGGCTTACATGGTTGAACTGCTCGATCAGTTTACGGCCGATGAGGATCAGCAAATTCAAATTTATGAGCTGCTCTCTCAATTTTTGGCGGTTCTTGGCAGCACAGACAACCTGCTTTTAGCCGGCCGGTTTTATGAGCTGCGTCTCCTGAGTTTAACCGGGTATCAACCTCAGCTTTTTTACTGTGTGGTTAGCCAGGAATCGATTTTGGAAGAGGATCAATATTTTAGCAGCGAATTGGGGGGCTTGATCAAGCCGGAATATATCAGTCGGGAGGTGCGGGCCCGGCCGATTTCCGCCCGAGCCGTGAAAGTAATGCGCTATCTACAAACCCGGCCGTGGACCACAGTTCAAGAATTACAGCTTCGACGTGAACTGCACAGTGAAATCGAGTCGGTCCTGTATGAATATTTAACCTTTCTCCTGGAGCGCAGCTTAAAATCACTCGAATTCCTGCACCGTCTTCGCCACGATGCCCTCCGACTCTCCGAAACGCCACCTTCCGATTAGCAATTAGTAATTAGCAATTAGTAATTAGTAATTGTTAACTGTTGTTATCTTGCTCTAAGCTAAATTTGGGTCGGTTGATCATCCTCGCTATACTTCAAAATTGCATATCATGCTGAGGAATGGAGAAAGGATTTTGCATCAGCGATTCCATATATTAAACAAAAGTATATTTTTCTTTTTGCTCGTCCCGCTCCTGGGAATAGTCGCCGGCTGTCAAGCGGCCCCAGATCCTACACCACAGCCGGAGGCGGATATTGCCCCGGCACCTACAGCTGAGGCCACGCCAGAAGCCACCCGAGTGACCTTTCCCCAGGACCCATCACAAATTGAGTATTTGACGGTGGTCGTCGATGCCCCATCCCGGACCAGAACCTTTACCGATATAAATGAATATGGAGAGGTCCAGGGGTTTGATGCCGGAATCATTTCGGCCATCGCCGCCACAGCGGGGTTCGACATCGAATTTATCGTCACCGATTTCCAAACGGTTCCTGAACTGATCTCCAACGGAGAATTTGATGCCTTGATGGCCAGCGGTAACCCGGCCGGCAGCGAACCACCGGCCGGGCTGGCATACACCCAGCCCTATCTTGAGATCGGCCAGGTTTTGATGGTGCGGGCCAATGAAACAGACATCAACAGCTATCAAGATTTACCCTCGACCGCCGTGGTGGGGGTAGAAAACAGCAGCTTCGGGGAGCAAACTGCTCGTGAAATCATGGGTTGGCCCTCGGAGCAGATCAATCTTTATGCTGAGGTTTGGGAAGCACTGCAAGCCCTAATTGATGAAGAAATCGATGGCGTTGTTCTGGATTCACCCGATGCCGCCAGCTACAGCGAGTCCTATTATCAGCAGCTCAAAATTGCCGGAATCGCCGATCGAAGCATCTGGATCAACGAGCAGGCATACCGTATCGGGGTAGCAGCAGAAAACCAGGTTCTGCTTAACCTGCTCAACGATGGAATAGAAGCGCAGGTAACCAATGGCACCGTTGATACCTTGACCGATCAATGGCTGGTCAGCCAGGAAAGATTGATCGCCGGTGAATCCCTGATTGGTACGCTGGATCGCGAATTTGTGGTAGGGATGGTCGCCACAGAGCTCAACCTCGATCCAGCCGCTCCACCGGACACGATTTCCTGGGAAATCAAAAACAACATCATGTCCGGTCTGGTCGGATTCAATGTTGACAATCAGCTTGTACCGCTCCTGGCCAGCGAACTGCCGCTCATCTCCCCTGATGGGCTGGAATACACCTTTCGGCTGCGCAATGGTTTGACCTTTCCCGACGGTTCCGCTTTAACGGCCGAAGACGTTGTTTTTTCTTTACGGCGGTCGGTTTCAGCGGGCAATTTTCTGGTCAATGCGGTGCTAAAAGACGCCAACATCGATGGCTTTGCGGATGATGATGCCGTGCAGGCCATAGATGATTTAACGGTGCGCTTGATTTTGGATGAGCCTACCTCGTATTTTTTGAGCATTCTCGCCTCTCCCCCTTACTTTGTTGTCAGTGATGAATGTTTTTCGCTGGAAATTTCCCCCAACAGCCGCTGTGGAGGTATCGGTCCTTATGAAATTGCCGATTGGGAACCGCGACAGCAAATGCGCCTGACCGCCAACCCCAACTGGCCGGGCACGCCCCAGGCAATTGACAATATACAGCTGCGTTTTTACGATGATGCCGGACGCATGCGGCGGGCAATCGAAAATGAGGCGATTGATTTGGCCTGGCTGGGACTTCCGCTTGATGATTTGCGCGCGTTGCAGGATAGTGGACAGTATACGCTGTGGGAAGGTCCGGCCGCCTTCAAAAGTTATCTGGTCTTTCAGCAGGAAGCACCACCCTGGAACAATCCAGCAGTGCGGCGAGCCGCCGGGTTTGCCCTTGACCGCGAGGCGTTAAGCGCCATTTTTGAAGGCAGCCGGCTCCCGCTTTATAGTCCGGTCCCCGATCAGGTTCCCGGCCACACCCCTACTGAGTCGGAACGAGATTTGGAACGCGCAATCGAGCTGCTTGAGGCGGCCGGTTATTCGGCCGAAAATCGCCTGAGCATTACCATAGATTATGTCAATGACGGTCGCTACTCCGCTCTGGAATCTGAGTATGCGGCCGAAATCGAAAGACAGCTTGAAGAAACCGGGATCTTTCAAGTCACCGTCACCGGAGACAATTACGATGCGTTTCGCCAGCGCTCTGTCGCCTGCGAATCGGAGGCGTTTATTTTAGGATGGCCGCCTAGCGGGCAGCCCCCCTATTACAACGACCCGTATCACTGGATCAATTTTTTCATTTTTAACACCGACACCTTGTGCTCCAATTTTGAAAGTTTAACGATGGATACCGCCATTGCCTCCCTCGAACGCCTCACGCCGGATGATTTTGCCGCGCGGGAAGCGGCTTACGAACGCATTCAGCGCATTTGGGCGGATGAGCTGCCAACCCTGGATTTAACGCAGGAAATTCGCCTGGCCCTCTCGTTGTCCAAAGTGACCCAGGTGGGCATTGATGCCAATGGGATGCTGCGGTACGATACGCTAAGCAAAAATTAAATTGATTGGTTCGATTATGCGATTAGGCTGATCGGACGATTGAGTTTAAAATGACCTTGACCAATCAACTAATCAAACCAATCGAACCAATCGAACCAATCAATGACCCTTATCGTATTTAACACCCGGGATGAATTGGCTGATGCCGCGGCCGAGATGGTCGTCGGCTTGCTGGAAGAAGCGGTGCACAAACGAGGTGAAGGCCATCTCGCCTTATCCGGTGGCGGCACCCCCCGGCCGGTTTACAAGCGATGGGCGCAGCCGCCGTTAAGTGACGCCATTCCGTGGGCAAAAATCCACATCTGGTGGGCGGATGAGCGGTGTGTTCCGGCCAGCGACCCTGAAAGCAATTACCGACTGGCGGCCGAGGCGTTTCTCGACAGGCTGCCGGTCCCAACAAACCGTATCCACCGCATGCCGGGAGAACTCTCACCGGAAAACGGGGCGGTGGCTTACGCCGCCGAACTGAAAAAATTTGCCGACCCGCACGAGCTGTGGCCTCGCTTCGACGCCTGTATTTTAGGGATGGGCACCGATGGACATACCGCCTCCCTTTTTCCCGGATCGATCAACGCGGGGGAAGTGACCAGGCCGACTTTGGGGGTCAGTGCGGATTATGATGGCCGGCCGGCTGAGCGAATCACGTTGACCCCTCTGGTGATCAATGCCGCCCGCACGGCGATTGTTTTGGCGACCGGGGCTGGCAAAGCATCGATGTTGGCCCAGGTCCTGGGTTCAGATGATGATCCCGTGCAGCGGCCGATTGAACGAATCCGGCCGCTTGACGGGGAAATAATTTGGTTTCTGGATCGGGCGGCCGCCGGCAATCTCGAATGATTAAATTTATCGCACAGGATGGGAAAAGAGCATGGCGACACCAACGATTATTGTCATTTATGGGGCATCTGGTGATTTGACCCACCGCAAATTGATGCCTGCCCTCTATAATTTGTGGCTCAAAAAACGACTCCCCGACCCGTTTTTTGTCATCGGCCTCGGCCGCACCGATTATTCCAACACCGATTTTCGGCAGGAAATGCGCGAGGCGGTTGCCGAATTTGCGGCCAAGGTTTTTACTGAAGAGGTGTGGGCTGATTTTGAAGGGATGCTGCACTATCTGAGCGGCAATTTCACCGGCCCCGATCCCTACCCGGCTCTAACCTCTAAATTAGCAGAGTTAGAAAATGAACGGCAAAGCAACCGCCTGTTTTATCTGGCGATGCCGCCCCGCTTTTATGAGCCGATCATCAACCAGCTTGGTGAATTTGATCTGGTCAGGGAAGAAGATGAGGATGAGACCGGCTGCTGGCGACGGGTGATTATCGAGAAGCCGTTCGGCCGAGATTTACAATCTGCCCAGGATTTAAATGTCTCCATTCACCAGCATTTGCTAGAGCATCAAATTTATCGCATCGATCACTATCTGGCTAAAGAAACGGTGCAGAACATGATGGTTTTTCGCTTTGGCAACTCGATTTTTGAGCCGCTGTGGAACCGCAACTTTATCGATCACGTGCAAATTACGGCGATGGAAACGGTGGATGTGGGCCGCCGGGCCAGCTATTACGATCAGGCCGGAGTTATGCGCGACATGTTTCAAAATCATCTCATGCAGCTCTTCTCGATTGTAGCAATGGAGCCCCCGTCCAGCCGCCGGGCGGAAGCGCTGCGCAATGAAAAGGTCAAAGTGCTGGCCGCGGTACGGCGCTTAAGCGAAGAAGAGGTTCCGGCTAACACCGTGCGCGCCCAGTATGAAGGATATCTTACCAGTGACGGCGTTCCGGCCGATTCAACCACGCCAACTTACGCGGCCGTTCAGCTCTATGTCGACAACTGGCGCTGGCAGGGAGTCCCCTTCTATCTTCGTTCAGGTAAGGCGCTGGCCTCAAAATTAACAGAAATCACCATTCAGTTTAAATCAGCACCGGTCATGCTGTTTGCCCAGAAAAGACGCGTGCCCGGTAACACCCTGACGTTGACCATTCAGCCGGATGAAGGGATTCACCTGCGTATGGAGGCCAAGGTGCCGGATACGCTGTCGGATTTACAGCCGGTGAACATGCATTTTCATTATGATGATGCGTTTGACGACGCCCCGATACCGGAAGCTTACGAACGGCTCCTGTCGGACGCCATTAAAGGGGACGCATCCCTTTTTACCCGCGATGACGAAGTGGAGCTCTCCTGGAAAATTATTGATCCAATCATGACCGCCTGGCGCCACTCCCAAACCCAACCGCTGACCGAATATGTTAAAGGGAGCTGGGGACCGGTGGAAGCGGATCGGTTTTTAGCGGAAACCGGCCGTGCCTGGGTCAATGGGGCTCACCGCAGGCATATCGTACACCCTTAAAAAGAAGAGAGAAGAGAGAAAAGAGAAGGCATGATCTTTTTCAACTAGACTTGTCTCTCTTCTCTTTTCTCATGCCTCGGAACCTTTTGTTCCTCCCTGTCGTTTTGGACTTTACCGGCAAGCACTCGGGATCGTGTGCCTGCCTGAGTGCAATTGTTCATCAATGAATCCGATTGCCTGTCTTTAAAATAGTTTTAGATAGTGGAGAGACAAAAATGAGAAAAAACCTAGCTAAATTATTTGGTTTAACGGCCTTACTGGCCTTGTTGATAGCTTGTACCCCAGCCACCCCCCAGCCTTTAGAATCGGGCGTCGACAATAATTCAAATGCGGTTGAAGAGGATGCCGCTCAAGAGGATTTAGAGACCCCTACCCCTGAACCCACTGAGGTTGAAGTTGAAGCGGAAGATTCAGCCGCATCGGAGGAAGAAGATATGACTGTTGATGATGAAACCAGGGCAGAGATTCGGGCCACGCTGGCCTCAACACCTCGGGCCGTGCCGGTCGAAGGAGGTCCCCTGGACGACGCGCCAGAAGAGGCCCCACCGCCCCTGATCGTTGGGGAAGTACCTCAGGAAATTCTGGACAATCTGATGACCGACATGACTACCAGAACCGAGGCTGATCTCAATGAATTTACCGTTCGCCGAGCGGAGCAGGTCGTGTTCCCGGATGGGTCGCTGGGCTGCCCTGAACCAGGCCAGGTGTACACCATGGCCCTGGTCAATGGGTACGTGGTTGAAATCGAAGTAGATGGCGAAGTTTACGATTATCGCATTACCGACAAAGGGTTTTTTAAGCTGTGCGAGAGCAAAAAGCGGTTTGTTCCGGTAGAAGGCACCCCCAATTCATAACCGTCAAAAAACCTATCAGCGTAAAGAAGTAGAAGTAGGGCCGAGACAATCTCGGCCCTACTTTTTTTTGGTTATTCTGGAGAAGTCGGCAAAATTATTCGGGCTTCGGTATTGTACTGGCTGCCGGTATTGGTCATAATCAGCAGGCCAAGGTCGCTGTCATTGGTCGTTTGACCAAAATCGAGCATGTAAATGTACTCGCGCAAACCGGGGTACAGTTCAAACTCGTTGCCGATGGCGATGTTGTCCCCGCGATGGGCAAATAGGCCGACATATTGTTCTCCTAACGGAGCAATTACCATCGGGTCGAGGATATCTCCCGGACCACTATAGTAAAAGTCAATCGCTTCAACCTGGATAGACATCGGTTGGAGCAAATTGCCGGCGTTCATGCCCAGCTGATCACCACAAATGGTCATAATCGTGTTGCTGCTGTTGGTGATGTGATCGGCAAAGAAAAACGCGTTGGCTGAACCGGTGGCTGCGTCTTCAACCCACACCACACTTCGGCCGCCGAAACTGTTCGAGAGCACAAAATCGAGATCGAGGTTGTAGACAAAGTAATCAACCGTGCCGTCGAGATCGGTATCAATTGAGATTTGGAAGGAGGTGGGCACCAAATTGGTTTGCCGTTCCCAGGTGTTGATGGCGAATTCCATGGTGAACGAATCTTCGGTTCCACAGAAACCGGCCGGCACCGCCGTGGTCCGATACCCAAAGTAGCGAATATCGGGTGTTGGGCTTTGCTCACCGGGGCCGCCTTCCGGAATATCCTCACTGATGGCCAATAGCGTAAAGGCCGACACGTTGGTCAAAGACCGGCCGCGATTGACCACAACCGTTCGTCCGGCAGGCACATCTTCATATTGACGATTGATCTCCACCGTTTCATTTTTAACGATGATATGCCCAGCTTTGCGCGGCAAAATATGCCACGGCAGGTGAATCTGACCGTCTCCTTCGGAAGGATATGTTTCAGACAAGGTGATATAACCGCTGAATTCCATATCGTCCAGCCGGGTTGGGTCGTCTCCGTTAACGCCAGCGTTCATCGTCCACTGCGGCAGGGCGTTGCCAATCACCGTTACGCGCACAACAAAGGTGCGATCGCTGTAGGGCTTAATGGTAATTTCATCAGGGGCCTCAATTTTGACAAACAAACTCTCCCACTTGGTGGCGTCGCGATGATCCGCATTGATGGTATAAGTTAACCTCTCACCGGTGTAATTACGGACGCGAATACGCTGGGTCAATTTGAGTTTGCTCTTGGACACATCATTAAAGCCAAACGAAATGGCCGAGCTCAACGTTTCATCCACCCACATGGCCACATCTGAATTCAGGGCTTGATCGACGCGAACTTCACCGCCACCAATACGGGTCACGGGCAGCAGTTCACCGCCGAACACCTCAGCGTTGGTGGTGTAAATTTCATTTTCGGCCGTGTTTACCAGGACGGCTTTAATTTCCGCCCATGACCGCTCGGGATACGCCTGCATAAGCAGCGCGGCTGATCCGGCAACCATCGGGCTGGCACCAGATGTGCCGCCAAACGGGGTTTCACCGGTGCCGGTGCCGACTTCGGCCGAAACGGATGCACCAGGCGCGCCAATTTCCGGCTTGAGCAAATTGGACCCCATAGCCGGGCCGCGAGCGGAAGAACCGACGATCGTCCCCGCCAGAGAGATCGAGCGCGCCGGATCAAAGCGAGCGATCACTTCATTCCCGGTTAGAATGGCGATTTTGATTAACTCCGCATCATACTGCGTGATCATAAAGCCAGGAATCTGCGGCGGGTCTCCCTCTCCAAAACCACCTGAAAACGGATCGCCGGGAGCAACCAGACCGATGATGCCGACCAAACCGCCGGCCGCCTCAACATTTTGGATTTTGGTGCTAAAGAAACAGCCCCCGCGATCCACCAGGACAATTTTGCCGGATAGATCTTCCGTAAACAGAGCACACCCATCGAGATTACCGTTATTGCCATCTCCATAAATGACCGGTGCTTCGATAATTTCGGTCACCGGAGCAGACCAGGCCTGAAAGGCGGGGAAGTAATCTCCGGCAATCACTTCAGGGGCTACAATTTCCATCACCTCTTGAGCCGCTGAAGGCACGGCCGTTTGAGCTACGGCCAAAGCTGTCGGGGCGCTGGAAGGGGTACCGGTACAAAACGGTTTGTTGCTGCAGTTCCCGGCGGAGGATACCGTCAGCACACCCAGATTTGACGCGGCATCCACGGCCGCAGAAAGATCATCATCAAACGCGGTACCATAATCCCCACCCAAAGACATGTTGATAACATCAACCGCATCGGAAAAATCCCCATCTCCATTGGGATCAACCGCAAAATCCATCCCCTGGATCAAGGCGATTCCGGAACAGTTGGGGGCGATCGCAGAACACACTTTGACAGCCACGAGGTTAACCCCAGGGGCAACGCCGCCTAAACCGCCGATAATATCGGCTACATGGGTACCGTGTCCTTCAAAATCAATTGGATCTTCATCCGGCATTTCCGGGCCAAACGTGGGCCACATCTCGCCGACAAAGTCGTAGCCGGCGATCACTTTTGCCGTTGGAAAGAGCCCATCATTGGTGGTGTTGGCTGGATCCGTCGTGGATGTGCCGTAGGCGGCCTCATAATCGGCCAGCGTGCCCCCGCCCCCCAGGTTGGCATGGGTATAATCAACCCCGCTGTCCAAAACGGCCACGGTCACGCCGCTGCCGTCAAAACCCAGGTCCTGTACGGCGGACGCGCCAATATAAGGTACCGTGTCTGAAAGATAAAGATCGTAATCTTGGACGAGGTTTATCGAATAAACGGCGGGATCAGCGGCCAATGTTGACAAAACGTCACTGTCAACTTCAACAAAAATGCCGTTCAGGGTATTTTTGACCCGTCCCCGCAGGGTAGCGTTTCCATCAAGAGCGATGACTTTTTCCCAAAGATCATCCTGCTGATTGGCCACGCGCATCTGGGCATTGGTTCCCGGCAAACCCAGGGCGTCCTCACTGATTAACTCACCTACAGCTGGCTCATTCAGTCGGATAAACACCTGCTGCAAGCCCGCTGCTGAGTTTAGCGCCTCGTCGAGTTTGGCCCGGCCGGTGCCGTCTTCCAGGATGATCGGGGCATCTAATTTATTGGCCATGATTCGCTCGGGAACGGCCATTCGACTGCGAATATCGGCCGATTGAGCCTGAACCAGAGAAAAAACAGCCAGCATTCCCAGGAACAAAAATAGAGTGAGCGCCTTCACGCTGCGTTTATGCGAGTTTTTGTTTTGCATCATCCTCTCCACCAATAAATTTTAGAAAATGTGATCCAATTTAGCGCCTTTCTCTGATGTGCCCGGGGCATCTACTGGTCATGGCCATCAAACCATCTGACCCACAGGGATGGTGATCGCCTTTTTTGGCCAATATCGTACGCGGTTACCGCATATTTAGGCCAATTTCAATCGCTTGTTATATAACTTCTAAACGTAAAGGCGATCTATGACAATAAAGTAAGTACCACGGTACCGACTCATTATAGTGAATTTTCCGTGAACGGCACAACCTGAAAAAGTCCTATTTGGGGGGTTGAAGGGAATAAAAAACGCCTGATCGTGGCATTTGACCAGGCGTTTACTCGTTTTTGAGGTGGATGAGGGGTGAGATTATTTAGCTTCAGAAGAGGGGCAAATATCGTTTAAGGGGCAGTTGCGACAAGACGGCCGCCGAATGTGACACTGCCGCCGGCCGTGAGACAACATTTGCTGCGCAAATTCGATCCACAGGTTTTTAGGAACAAACTTCATTAAATCCTGTTCAACTTTGGTTGCACTTTTACCATCACTCAACCCCAGGCGATTGGCCACTCGGTGAACGTTGGTGTCTACATAAATCCCTTCCGCTCTATCGTGGATCTCAGACAAATACAGGCTGGCAATTTTCCGGGCGACGCCAGGGAGCTGGGTTAGCTCGGTCATGTTACTCGGGACATCACTGTCGTATTTGTCAATCAAAATACGGGCCGTTTCCTGCAGGTATTTTGCTTTTTGACGATAAAATCCGATCGATCGCAGCGTGTACTCCAACTGCCCCCGCTGGGCATTGGCCAGCGATGCTAAATCCGGATATTGGCTCAAAAGGGAGGGCATCAAAGCATTTACTTCTCGCTCTGAAGATTGGGTTAATAAAATAGATGCGATCAACAGCTGGATAGGCGAATCATATTTGAGATCGGTGCCCTTACGTGGGTAGATTTCTTTTAATCGATTTGATACTTCAACGACAAAGCTCTTCGCCGTCAACTCGTGAGGCGCCACATCGTTTTGCTTCCCGCGTTTAGAATCATTGTTCATTGTCAAAACCGCCATAATTTGTCACCATTGCTTGCTTCGTGTGTTCTGAGCTGAGTTGATTTATTTTTCATAACGCGTTGGTGGCATAAGGCTCACACCCCAAGGCGCTAAATTATGGGATAGCTTTCCCTGTACATTAATTGATATTACTTTTTGGAGAATTTTTCTATCCCCCAATGGTCATAAATTGGGGATATTGAGGTGATTTTGCAGGGGAATATGGTCCAATCGCTTAATTTGGGGGCAAATTTTGCTAATTTTTTGTAACTGTACAGGTGCTCCGGCCGGTCTCTGACTGTGCCGGCCGGCACGGTGTGGACACCGGTCACAGCCTTTGAAGAAGGTTAATGGCCTGAATCGTTACAATATTTTTTTACATTTACGACCCCAATTCGGTGGTGTGCAGCCCGTCATAGGTTAATTTCAAAGACCAGTTGACCGGCACGATTTGCCCGCGACGGGACAGCTGCTCCGGCTGAATAACGTGCCAATCGCGACCCAGCAGCTGTTTGTGACCGGTAAACCGGCCGCTGCGCCATTGGGATTGATTGATGACGGCATGGGTCAAAGTCAGGTTGGCCACTTCATGGGGATTCCAACCGATGAGGGTGGTAGTCTCGTGAACCCCACGCACGGCATGAATACCGGCCTCGGTCACCGTTTCCAAGATCGCCTGCCGCTGAGAAGCGGTCAATACGGCCTGAAAATTGACCAGATAATCGACATTCTCATAAATTAAGTGATGTTCAGATGCGAGGATGTATTTTGCTTGTGAATCCAGCTTAAAAGCGGCAATCATCTCTTGCAGGGTTTCCAATTTGCGGTTCCGTTTTGACAAAAGGGTTATTTGCTCGGTTTCCAGGGTAAGTTCGAAGCGGTCTGTGCCGGTGGTTAGCCCGGCAATTGTCAGTGATTCGCTCATCGAATCATAGTGAAAGGAAACGGCCGATGTAGGATCCTCAAGAGAAAGCGGTTCCTCTCCTATCTTTAAGTGAAGGCGATCTGGTTGAATGATGCCGTGAATGATGACCTGCCACCGTCTGTTTTCAGGCAGGTGTGACAAATCACCCGCAGCCGGCTCAATCACAACTCGCATGGTTGACTGGTGCCATTCCTGGGATAATGTGGTGAGGGCGTACGAATTTTGCAGATAGGCGGTTGTTTGCCCATCGTCTTCATATAAATCAAAGGAGTTTGTACGGCCGGCAAACAGATGCAGATCAATTTCTACCGGATTGTCACCCGATCCCCAGCCGGCAGTGGCCTCTAATGGAATAATGGCCCCCGCGGCCGCAAATGTGGGAATCATTTCCCGCGAGCCATACACCGCAAGCCAGCGGTCCCCTTCTATATATTCACCGGTGAAGAAATCAAACCAATCCCCTGGCGGCAGCCACACCACCTGCCGGCTGAGGTTTGTGTCGGCATCGGCCGGTTCAGTAAAAGGCGCGGTTATCAACTCGCTGCCAAAATAATATTGCTGAGAGCACAGATATGCGGCTTCATGAAGAGGCCAGTGGTGATACATCGGCTGAATGAGCGGCTGCTGTTCGGAAAAGTTGCGCCAGGTCATGGTATAGATGTAGGGAATCAGGGCATGGCGCAGGCGCAGGGCGTCTCCAGCTACACGAAGGGTGTCGTCGTCAAAGGCCCACGGCCGCCGTTCGCTAAAAGGATTATTGGTGCTGTGCAGGCGGAAAATCGGGCTAAATACCCCATACTGCACCCAGCGCAGGTACAGCTCGGATGATTGAACCCCAAGCATGTGACCACCGATATCATGGCTCCACCATCCATAACCGACATTGGCCGCCGTGGCCGTGAAGTAGGGCTGAAAATTAAGAGTGGGCCAATCGGACACCGTATCGCCGGAAAAACCGATCGGGTACCGATGATGACCCAAGCCGCCGTAGCGAGAAAAAATAAACGGTCGCCTGACCCCATCACGCCCCAAATCATAAAAGTGGAGGTGGTTGAGCATCCACAGCGGATCCAAACCGTCCACCCGGCTCTGGGTGCCCTGCTGCCAATCGATCCACCAGAAATCAATCCCTATTTCTTCCTGGGGGTGATGGAGAATGCGGAAATAAGCCTCAGCAAAATCAGGATTGCTAATGGCAAAGGGAACAGTTGCTTTGGCGGCCGGATCAACACCGACAGCGGCCGCCATTTGCGCATACATCTCTTCGTGGGGAGCCACCCCCTCAGCAGGATGGAGGTTGAGTGCTTTGCGCAGCCCCTTGGCGGTCAGCCAGTCGAGGAAGGCGGCCGGATCGGGGAATAAATCCCTGTTCCACGTATATCCGGTCCAGCCGGAATGGAAACCGTTTGTATCGGTTAAGTGCCAATCCATGTCGATGATGCACACGGACAGGGGAATGTCGTAATGCTCAAACCCTTCAATAACCTCCTGCAGTTCCCGGTCGGTATAGGGCCAGTAGCGACTCCACCAGTTACCAAGTGCCCAGCGCGGGATCATCGGCGTTTGGCCGGCAATCAGGGAAAACTCGCGCAGACACCCCTGATAATCACGGCCGTAGCCAAAGAAATACCAGTCGAGATAGTCGGGATGGGCGTCTCGAGGAGCCAGCCAGCCATCCTCGGTAAACACGAGGGATGAGGTGTCATCGATGACGGCCCAGCCGTCTTTCGACATCAAACCCGGCTCCAGAGGGATCCGGCCGCTGACCCCATCGAGGGTTCGATAGGTGCCGCCGAGATTGCCAGCGGCGGCCGTTCCGGGGGTCCAGGTTGTTTCCCGTTCAATCACCTTGATCGTCAAATTCTGCGTATTCTCTTTTCCGGCCGGTGGTCCTGGTTGGGCCAGGTCAATCATGACTTCGAGGTGGCCGGTTGAAAGTTGCCACTGCTCCCCTTTCTGCTGAATGTCAAAGGCGGGCACTTCATGCTGTCGATACCAAAACGTTTGGCTTGGCCGATCTTCAAAACGGCCGTGCGGGTCGTACTCCAGGCGAATCAGGCGGCTGGTTAAAATCGTCAGCCTCCACCCATCCTGAGGGAAAACCACGGCGGCCGGGTTGGCTTTTCCGGATAAAGGGAGTTTGAAATGGGAGAGAATCATATGAGACTACAGACTACAGACTACAGACTTCAGACCTCAGATATTATGGAAGATGAGAGTACTTATGTTGTCTGGTGTCTGAGGTCTGAAGTCTGTATTGTCACCATAATGACACCTTAATACCTGTTAATTGACATTCCTTATACCAGATGTATAATCGCTTACGTCTATAACGTCACTCTACCCCAAAAGAGGCGGAATAGACAACCTAATTAATAGGAGGTGGTGGACTCGCAGGTTTGCGGACATTATTGCGTGGTTCCGGACAAGTCACCAGGGGTTTTTTTAAAGGCTCCAAAGAACCTGTCCAACTGTTTTTCCTAAATTATCCTTTCATTAGAGGAGAATAAAGTCAATGTTTACGAAAAAGCGTTTTGCGCTCTTGGTCGCAGCTTTGACCCTCGGTACCCTGGTTTTGGCTGCTTGTCAGCCGCAGGTCGTAGAAGTTGAAGTGACTCGCGTGGTCACCGAAACCGTTACCGAAGTGGTTGAAGGTGAAACCGTAGAGGTCGAGGTTACCCGCGTGGTTACAGAAGAGGTCATGGTCGAAGAGGAAGAGCCAGAATCAATGGCTAGCAAAGACCTGATTATCTGTATGGCCCAGGAACCCGACACACTGTATGAATGGGGTGGGAGCATGCTGGTACAGACAGCCGTTGCCCACGCTATCTTTGAAAGTGAGTGGACGACATTATCCTACGGCTACCAGGCCGAAGGTATTGAAAAAATGCCGTCTTTGGCTGATGGTGATGCCACTTTAGAATCAGTTGAAGCCAATGCAGGCGATACCGTTTTGGGTGCCAATGGCGAACCTGTTACCCTGGAAGACGGTGTGGAAGTCATCAATTCTGATGGTGAAACCGTGGTGTTTGACGGCACGCCAGTGATGATGGACCAGCTGACCGTCAACTTCACCCTGAGACCACGCGTCTGGTCTGATGGCGAACCGGTTAAAGCCAGCGACTCCGTCTATGCGTTTAACACCGTTGCTGATCCGGATACACCGGCCAGCAAATTCACCACCGATCGTACCGCAAGCTATACGGCCACCGGCGATCTGACCACTCAGTGGATCGGTATCCCAGGTTTCCGCGACTCAACCTATTTCACCAACGTCTGGGGACCGCTGCCGGAGCATCTCTGGAGTGGCTTTAGCGCCGCTGAACTGCTCGAAGCAGAAGAATCGTCACGTCTCCCCGTTGGCGATGGTCCATTTGCCATCGTCGAGTGGAACGCAGGTGAAAGCATTTCTCTCGTCAAGAATGAGAATTACTATCGCGCCGATGAAGGGCTGCCGTATCTGGACAGCGTGACCTATCGCTTTATCCCCGATACAAACGCTCTGGTACTCTCACTGCTCTCTGGTGAGTGTGATATTGGAACCCAGGACGGTATGGACGTCAGCCAGTCTGAATTCCTCCTCCAGGCGGAAGAGCAAGGTCAGCTGACCCCGTACTTCCAGACCGGTACCGTTTACGAGCACATCGACTTTGGTATCGACAGCTACGGCGACTACGGTGATGACATCGGCCGTCCCGACTGGTTTGAAGATGCACGGGTTCGTCAAGCGATGACCATGTGTACCGATCGTCAATCGATGGTCGACAACATCTTCTTTGGTAAATCAGAGGTGATCCACACCTACATCCCCAGTGTCCATCCGCTCTACCCAGAAGGTTTAACCGAATGGCCATTTGACGTTGATCAGGCGAATGCCCTGCTTGATGAAGTTGGCTTTGTCGACAGCGACGGGGATGGGATCCGTGAATACACCGATGGAACGCCATTCAGCGTTACGCTGGGAACGACCACCGGTAACGAAATGCGTCAGCAGCTAACCCAGATCTTCAAGGACAACATGTTGGCCTGCGGCATTGATATTGAACTGTACTACCAGCCATCCAGCGAGTGGTTTGCTGATGGTCCAGATGGTGTCCTCTTCGGCCGTCGTTTTGACCTCGGTGAATTTGCCTGGTTAACCGGTGTGGAACCAAGCTGTAGCCTGTATCTCTCTAGCCAGATTACCGGCCCGGTTGACGAAATTAACCCGAAGACCGGCACTCCGTTCGGCGGTTGGGGCGCTTCCAGCAACACCGGCTGGGTGAACCAAGATTTCGATGACGCCTGTAATGCAGCCCTTGCTTCACTGCCGGGTACCGATGCTTACGTGGACAACCACGCTGAAGCGCAGCGCATCTTCTCAGAAGAAGTTCCGGTTATTCCGTTGTTCTTGCGTCTGAAAGTTGCTGCGGCCCGTAACAACGTCTTGAACTTCAGCGTTGATCCAACTCAGAACTCTGAGCTGTACAACCTGTACGAAATCGATCTGGATGTTGAAGGGTAATTATCCGCAATAATTAATCTGTGAGTTCATCGTCGTGGCGGCACAAATGTGTCGCCACGACTTTCCTATATTTACAGAGTATACGATTGAATCATTAACTGGTATATTGTTCTTATAGCCGCTTAAAGGCCAGAGGTTGGGGATCGATCAAACTCAAAGATGATGGTCAACCTTTGTGCTTTAAGCCAAATGAAATCGTTCAATGCAATGACAGGTGGTTTGCTGCGGCAAAATGAAACCGCCGTCAGAAGGTGGTGAGCAATGACAAATTATTTAATTCGCCGGGCATTTCAAATGATTATTGTCGTTCTGGTCTCGACAATCTTCATTTTTTTGATCTTGCTGGCTCAACCGGGCGGCCCCCTGGCGGGCATCGGCCGGACGACCGGGGATCAAAAAACGCGACTTTCATCGGAGGATATTTTGCGGATCGAACAAACGCTGGGGTTAAACCGGCCGTTTTATCTGCAATATTTAACCTGGGCAGGCGGTGAAGATTGGGTTGATGAATTGGGGAATCTTCTGGGGAACCCTGGGGACAAAGCTAAAATGGGAGCAACAGGTACGTGGACCGGCTTCCAAACCCCGACTTGTCAAGAAGCTGGTGGAACCAATGTCGGCGCGGATACATCGGTCGTTTCGTACCCGTGTCAGCGCGGTATTCTTCGATTCGATTTTGGTGAGTCGTGGTCCATTTCAAAAGGCCAGCAGGTTATTGATATCATCAGTTCGCGGATGGCGCCCACGCTTCGTCTGCTGATCACCGTGACCGTTCTCTCTCTCGTCATCGCCATTCCGTTGGGCATCATCTCGGCCGTTCGCCAATACTCAGCGCTCGACTACACCGTTACCACCTTTAGCTTTTTTGGCATATCCATGCCGGTGTTCTGGTTTGGAATCATGCTCATCATTTTATTTGGCCATTATTTCCGCACCTGGGGTTTGCCATTTTTCCCCTCCGGCGGCACGCAGGCGGTACGGATTATCAACGGCAGCATTCAAGATTTCCTGGGCGTGGAAAAAGGGTCTGCGGCCGATATCGCCGTACACTTATTCCTTCCGACAATGATGTTGACGCTCGTGTATTTGGCCGGTTGGGCCCGATTTATGCGCTCTTCCATGCTTGAGGTACTGCGTCAAGATTATGTTCGCACCGCACGGGCAAAAGGGCTGCGCGAACGGGCCGTGATCTTCAAACACGCTGCCCGCAACGCCTTAATTCCGCTGATCACCATCGTTGTTTTTCAGATTCCTGACATTTTTAGCGGGGCGGTTTTAACCGAAACCGTATTTTCTTACCCAGGAATGGGGCGCTTGTTTATTCAGGCGTTAAGCTCAAACGACTGGCCAATTGTCATGGCTTTTCTTTATATCAACGCCATTTTGGTCGTTATCGCCACCCTGGTCGGGGATGTGTTGTACACCATTGTTGACCCACGGATTCGGTTTGAATAAAAAGATTTGTTTACTGGTTTAATGGTGTACTGCTTACGAATCCAAATAAACCATTAAACGAGTAAACAGAGAAAAGTATGCCAATTTTAAAAGGAATCTGATCATGACCGTAGCAAAAATTGATCTCGAAAAGCTTCAAGAGGAGGCGATGGCTCTGGATAAGCCGGAGCCGATATTAGTGACCTATTGGAAACGGCTGCGCCGCCATACCCTGGCCGTTGTCAGTTTATTCACCTTGATTGCCATTGTCTTGGGGGTGATCTTTGGCCCGATCATCATGAACCAGATGACTTACTTTAACGTTCAGAAAGGGGAATACGTCAATTACGGCCGCGATATCCAGGACTTGGCTTCTCAAAATGCCTCACCATCTGCTGAACATTGGCTGGGAACTGATGAATTGGGGCGCGACGTGCTCTATCGGCTGCTCATTGCCGGGCGCCTGTCGCTGACCATTTCGTTCGCCGTCGTATTGATGCGCGAAACATTTGGCACCTTTCTGGGGTCGGTTTCGGGGTATTATGGTGGAAAAACCGATACATTTATTCAGCGCTTAACTGAATTTATTATCGTCTTGCCCTCACTCCCAATTTTGCTGACCCTGGCGTCCATCACCCGAGAAATTCGAATACCGATTATTCCGGCCGAGTGGACACAAGCGGTGATTATTATCGTTATTTTGAGCGCCCTCGGGTGGACAGGCTCCTGCCGTCTGTCGCGGGCGATGGTCCTGAGTTTGCGGAATCAGGAATTTACGGAAGCATCGCGGGCGCTAGGCATGTCCAATCTGCAAATTATTATTCGGCATATGATCCCCAATACGCTAGCCCCGATTATTGTGAGCGCCACTCTGGGTTTGGGTGGTGTCATTTTGGTCGAATCGGCATTAAGCTTCCTTGGCTTCGGTATTAATCCACCGGTCGCCACCTGGGGCAACATGTTACAGGACGTGCAAACAGATATGTTAACGGCACCCTGGAAGGCGTTCTTTCCAGGCTTCTTCATTTTGACTTCTGTTTTGGCGTTTAATTATCTGGGTGACGGGTTAAGGGACGCGCTTGATCCACGACTCAAACTTTAAAATCCGGCTGATTAAGCGAAAGTCGTTCATTTACTTTAGAATCACGAAATCTGGATAGAGGACAGAAACGTGGAAAATACCAAAGAGTTAATTTTAGATGTCAAAGGGTTAAAGACGCAGTTCTTCACTGAAGGCGGCGTTGTGCGGGCCGTTGACGGGATCGACTTCAACGTTCGCCGGGGAGAAGTTCTCGGCATCGTCGGGGAATCCGGTTGTGGTAAAAGCGTCACCTCGCTTTCCGTGATGCAGTTAATTGGGCAGCCCGGTCGTATTATCGAAGGTGAAATTATTTTTGATAATCAAGATCTTGTCACGGCGTCGGAAAACGATATGACAAAGATCCGGGGAAATCGCATTTCCATGATCTTTCAGCAGCCTACCAGCTGTTTGAATCCGGTATTCCGGGTTGGCGAGCAGCTGGCTGAAGTGCTCCACATTCACCAGGATTTAGGGAAAGAGGCTGGTGAGAAACGAGCGATCGAACTGCTAAATATGGTAGGGATTTCCGAACCGGAATCGCGCGTCAAGGCGTTTCCGCATGAGCTGTCGGGGGGAATGGCCCAGCGCGTCATGATCGCCATGGCTCTGGCCTGTGTCCCGGAACTGCTAATTGCCGATGAGCCAACTACAGCGCTCGATGTAACCATTCAAGCCCAAATTCTCGACCTGATGCGAGATTTACGCTCCAAAATGGACACGGCCGTGATCTTAATCACCCACGACTTGGGCGTGGTGGCTGAAATGTGTGATCGGGTCAACGTCATGTATGCCGGCCGCATCGTCGAAGAGGCCTTAATCGAAGAGCTGTATTCGTCACCCAAACATCCGTATACGGCCGCCCTAATCGGTTCAACGCCGGTGCTCGGCGAAGTTGATCGAGAGTTGGTTTCAATCCCCGGCTCGGTTCCCAATCTGGTTGATTTGCCGGAAGGGTGCAAGTTTGCCCCTCGCTGTATTCCGCGTATCGAGAATGAATTGGAAATCTGCACCCAGGAAGAACCGGAATTAAAGCTTGTAGGGCCCAATCACAAAGTACGCTGCTGGCTGTATGAATAGGAGAAAAGATGGCTGAGGAAATGAATGCAAATGGCGATAATGGCCAGAGCGGTGACACTCGTCGCAAGGTCATCATTCAGGTTAATGAGCTGAAAAAATATTTTCCGGTGCGCTCAGGCCTGCTCCAGCGGGTCTCGGCTTATGTGAAAGCGGTCGACCAGGTGAGTTTTCACATTTACGAAGGGGAATCGTTTGGGCTTGTAGGCGAATCCGGCTGTGGCAAAACAACGGTCGGCCGCACAATCTTACGCCTTTTACCGGCCACGGATGGAGAAGTTATCTTTGATGAGCAAAACATCTTTGACTACAACTCCAGCCAGTTAAAGCAGATGCGTCGAGATATGCAGATCATCTTCCAGGATCCGTACTCATCTCTCGATCCGCGCATGCCGGTTGGTGAAAGTATCGCTGAAGGATTAAAGGTCCACACCAAGAAGAACAGCCAGGAGCGTTTCGACATTGTGGTAGAAATGTTGACTCGTGTCGGTATGCGTGCCGATCACGCTCGCCGCTATCCCCATGAGTTCTCAGGTGGGCAGCGACAGCGAATTGGAATCGCCCGAGCACTGGCCCTGCGGCCGAAATTTATTGTCTGCGATGAACCTGTTTCCGCGCTGGACGTGTCAATCCAGGCCTCCGTGCTCAACCTGCTCAAAGAGCTGCAGGCGGATTTTGGTCTGACCTATCTATTTATTGCCCACAACCTGAGCGTTGTTGAGCATTTTAGCGATCGCGTAGGGGTGATGTACCTAGGTAAAATGGTTGAAATGGCCAGCCGAGAAAACCTCTTCAGAAATCCGCTGCACCCTTATACGCAGGCGTTGATGTCGGCGATCCCGGTGCCAGATCCCACTATGAAGAAAAAACGGGTTATTTTGGAAGGGGATGTTCCCAGTCCGCTTAATCCACCCAGCGGCTGCCGTTTCCACACCCGCTGCCCCCTGGTTTTTGATCGCTGCAGCCAGGAAGAGCCACCCTTTAAGGATTACGGTGATGATCACTATGCCGCCTGTTGGCTGCTTGAACAGGGTGAATCGACTCGCCTGCCGGGCTTGACCTGGCTGAGTGAAAGAAAGGAAGCGCAGCTCAAGTCATCGTAACGATTTGTATTGAAAACCCACAGAGGCCTGGCAGCATTGCCAGGCCTTTTTTTATGCCGCTATTTTTCTCTCACGCATAAAAAGAAAAAGGGGAAGCGCCAGTGAAACGCCAACCGCTAAATTGGCCAGCACGTACACCCAAAGGTTGCTCATGCCGCGCCGTGGTCCTTCAGTAAAAACCAGGACCCAAACCACCAGGGATGACACGATGACATCCCAGCTGAAAAAGGCGGCGATGGGCGTGGCAAACATCTGTTCAATAAAAAGTGAGATATCAAGGCCATGCTGCTGCAAGAAGCGTAGGAATGACCCATAGGGCAAAATCGTGCCAAAGATACAGAGAATTAGATAAAGAAGCTGTCGAATAGTCATCGTAAATTTAGTTTGAAAAAGAAAATCAAAGATTATTTTTCAGATTTAAGTAGTTTACAAAAAGAATTGTTAAAAAAAGCCACGGATTAACACGGATTTTAACAGATTTCTCTTTCTAATCTGCGAACCTACGGTTCTGCGCTACGCGCTCTGCGGACACCTTCTTCAGAAAACTTTTTGTAAACTACTTAGCTACCGTTGAAAACATACTTGAGCGACGCAGCGATGAGGAGAAAAACAATACCCACAATATCAACGATGAGTACTTTGTATAATGCTTCATTGTATTCCCCAACTAGATAAGTCAGAACTGCATAACCAACCATGCTGATCCCACCCATAATTATTGCTGCCCCCTGATAACTTGAATCGAAAACCGCATACAAGATAAATCCGCCAAGGACACCAAAAAGAAGGGCTCTATGTCTCATTAAAATTGTTATATCATTACTCTCCAAAGCAATTAAATACGCCTGTTCAACTTTTGTGGCCGAAAGTACTCCAATTACCGGAAAAAAGTTAATCAGACCCACGATTGCCAAACAAATCGCGACAGCTTTTGCCATGGTTTTCCTCGTTTATAGTAAATGCAGATTTCTGAAGCTCGTTTTGGGACGCAGTTTAATCTACTCACCTCTTCATCACCCAAATACCATACCCTTGCCAGAGAGCAAAGATAGCCACGATATCAGCGACAATTAAAACCAGCCAGCGGCCGGCCGAATTAAATTGGGCGATGCCGGTAGCCAGCAAAATGATGCTGGCGATGATCCAGATGCCGTCCATCACCACAACCGAAATGCCTTTGCGGGCGTTGATCGTCGGTCGGGTAGCCGTCCACCAAAGATCAGCAGCAAAGAGCAGCAGGCCAACCCCGATCACTACCAGGATCAAGGGTTGATCAAACCCCATAAAAGCGGCGATCGGCCGGCTGGCTGAAGCCAGTGCCAGGCCGCTAATACCAGAAAATGTGCCGTTTGATTTCAAGGCCATGCGCAAGATATTGGTGCGATCTATCGTATTTACACTCATATGAACCTCCATTTTTGGTTTGCTGAATTTATAGCAGAAAAAAAATCGGCTATTTGCGCTTAGCATAAGGTCAAAGCTGCTGCCATATGAGCCAAAAAAGGTGCCAAATGGTGCTAAATCCCCTTTTCCCGCAATCTTTTGCCAATTTTTTCCTGATTGTCGAGCATCAGCTGGATTTGTTCACCCATATAGCGCACCTCCAGCTCGGCCCTGAGGTTCACGAGGTAATCATTTCTGGCCCGAAGACTATCTCGATTTTTTTGAGCGCGCTGACTCATTAAAATGATAGGGCCATATAGAGCGGCCAACGATCCGAGTACGGCGCTGATGACCGCTAAATAAATGGTAGGATACGGCTCAAACGGCCGAAAAATGAAATTGACGGCCGACCAAATGGCAATAAATAACAAGATCAAGAGAGGGAAATACCAGCTCCCAACTAGCTGAACCACTTTATCAGCCAATCCCTTAGGAGCCGTTAGCGTTTGATCGGACTCTTCCAAAAGCAGCACGGTATCACTTTTAATGCTGTCCAGGACCACGCGTTCAAGGTTGGAAAGGGAGCCGATTTCCTCTTCTAGCTTCTGCGCCAAATATTTTCCTTTGGCTTTGTTTAAGCAAATTTCACAAATCATTTCCGGATCATCATCCAGAGACTCATGATGATTAAAGGTGGCGATCACCCCGGCCGGTATGGTTTCCAGGGGATGCATCTGATTAGCATTTCGCAACTGGCCACAATTGGGGCAGAGCTTGGCTTCCTGATTTTGCAGCGTGTTCATCATGAATATTGATCCTTTTTGATAGCGGTGTTCGAAAATAAATCATCCAAAGGACGAGGTAAACAGCCGATTTTATACAATAAAAAAATTGCCATACACAAATGAAGCGGACTTTCCTATAATAGCGCAGCAAAATGATGATGAAGACAGGCATCATCAATGCTGCTGATGTTGTGGACGAGCCGGCCAATAAAAACGGCCGCAAGAGGCAAGATATTGAGGAGGAATCCCATGAGCCAGCCCATGCCCCCTTTAACGCTTGGCGTTGAAGAAGAATACCAGATCGTTGATCCCAAAACCCGAAATCTGCATGCTTATATTTCCGAGTTGATCGCCCAGGACGAAGAAAATGAAACCAAAGTCAACCTCAAACCGGAATTTATGCAGTCGCAGGTTGAGGTTGGCAGCCACCCCTGCCGCAACATCAAAGAGGTGCGCCAGGAGCTGGTGCGCCTTCGCGGATCGGTTTGTGATATGGCGGCGAAAAACGATCTGGCGATCGTGGCCGCTTCAACCCATCCTTTTGCAAAGTGGAATGAACAGGCGATTACCGAAGGCAACCGGTATAAAGAGCTTCTCGACGATATGCAGGGCGTGGCCCGCAGCCTGCTGATTTTTGGCATGCACGTCCACGTTGGTTTTGGCCATAAAGAGCACCCTGAGCTGCGAGAATTAATGATTGAAATCATGAACCAATCTCGCTACTTCATTCCTCATTTGTTGGCCTTGTCAACCAGCTCCCCCTTTTGGCAGGGGCAGTATACCGGTCTTCGCTCTTATCGCAGCGTGGTTTTTGAGCAGCTGCCCCGAACCGGGATTCCGCCGACATTTGATTCTTGGAGTGAATATCACAATTATGAGAAGATGATGCTGCGGGTTGGCTCTTTTGGCAAGGGGACCACCTCGGCAAAAATCTGGTGGGATATCCGGCCGCATCCGATCTTTGATACGCTCGAGTTTCGCATATCTGATATTTGCACCCGGATTGACGAAGCGGTTTGCATTACCGCGCTTTTCCAGGCGATCGTGGCCAAGCTCGTCAAGCTGCGCCTAAACAACATGAGCTGGCGTCCCTATCGCAATATTCACATCACCGAAAACAAATGGCGGGCGGTTCGCTACGGCATTAACGGCCACCTGATTGATTTTGGCCGACAAGAAGAAATTCCCTTCCACTTTTTGATGAATGAGCTGCTTGAGTTTCTTGACGATGTGGTTGATGATTTAGGCTCTCGTCAAGAAGTTGAATATGTCCATACAATCTTAAAGGGTGGGACCAGCGCAGACCGGCAGGTCGCCACCTACAAGGCCCATGGCGGTGAAGGAAATCAGGAAGAAGCGATTCAAGCCGTTGTTGATCAGCTGATTGAAGAAACAAAAGAAGGGTTATAAAGCGGTTGATGATGTTTTGGTGGCGTGGATATCAGCTTCTTTTAATCGCTGGTGAATCAACGCCTCAAGGTGTGGTTTGTTATCGGCCGCTCGCCCAAAGCGCGTCTTAGCTACAATCACGAGCTGTATTTTATCGGTCAGCTCCCCTTCGCTGGTGACAAACCACTGTTCGATCACATCGGGAACCAAGACCAAAACTTCACGTCCCAAGCGGCGCAAAATCGCCATGGCCTGATCGATATTGGCGGCCGGGGTGTCCAGGCGAATCGTCAACCTTGAAAATTTGCCCCGGCTAAAATTGCGTATCATTCGAATATCACCATTCGGAAGAACAAAGAGCTCACCGGAAGGCGCGCGCAGATGGGTTGTGCGCAAACCAACACTCTCAACCACGCCGATGGTGTCTAAAATTTCGATTTTCTCGCCAACGTCGAACGTGCGGTCATAAATAAAGGTCAAGCCGGTTAGGACATCGCTGATAAACGGCCGGGCGCCCAGCCCAAACCCAGCCGCAAACAATCCTACCAGCCAGATCAGCGAATCTATGTCGGCGAAAAGGGCCAGCGTCGATAAAATTGCCAGGATCACGATCAGCATGCGCAGCAGCCCGTTTAGCAGGCCGGTCAGCGTAAGCCGCCGCTCGAGATTGTTGCGAGAATCCTGGCCAAAAAGCCACAGCATCAAGCGACTGACAAACGGCACAAGTAGTGAGATAATCCAGGCGGTAACCCAAATTAACAAAATGAATAATCCGGTTTGAGCCCAATCAGGCAACATGTCAAGCATCTTATCATTTTACTTTGTCTTAACCGGTCTTGCACCGCTATAATTAATTTATGTTGCCTCGCATTCAGCCAGCCCCCAATTTTCGCATCAGAATATTGCGGTGGATTTTTTTCGTTCTCGGGCTCGTTCACAGTTGGCAAGCGATATTATTATGGCGTCTGACGCCACTGCTAGAGCAATTTCGCAACACGATTCCACCGCAAATTCGTCTTTTATTGGCGGCCGTATGGGCATTGGTTTGGTTTTCGCTCTGGCTGCTGCTCATCTGGCAGGGGGCAAAACATTATCGCTTGATCGTGACCGTTTTTGCGGTTTACCTCGTTTATCAGCTGATATTGCTCTTGATGGCTGAATCTGCGGTGACGCGTGCCGGCTGGCCGGTCGTGCTTTTCTGGGGGGTGATGGCTGTCGCCCTCGCCGCCTGGCTTGGATACGAGCGGCCTAACAGCAAAAGTTAACATAAAATAAAGTGGCCGTTTGCGGTCGCTTTACCAAAAAGATCAGACAAACTCACAGGAAAAAAGACTCCATGACTCATCCAAAAATTGAACAGTTGCGGAAATTAAAGGCTCAGGCCCAGCTTGGGGGAGGGGAAGCGCGCATTGAAAAACAGCGTTCCAAGGGCAAAATGACCGCTCGTGAACGGGTAGAAGTTTTGCTGGATCGCGGCTCTTTTCATGAAATTGATTCATTTGTGGTCCATCGCGAGACCCATTTTGGCATGGGAGAGAAGAAAATCCTGGGTGACAGTGTCGTCACCGGCTGGGGTACCATCGACGGCCGGCTGGTCTATGTCTACAGTCAGGATTTTACGGTATTCGGCGGCAGCCTCAGCCAGGTTCATGCTGAAAAAATCTGCAAAATTATGGATATGGCCATCAAAAATGGGGCGCCGGTCATTGGCATCAACGACTCGGGTGGGGCCCGTATTCAAGAAGGGGTGGTCAGCCTCGGTGGGTATGCCGATATCTTTTTGAGAAATACGCTCGCCTCTGGCGTCGTGCCTCAAATTAGCGCCATCATGGGCCCCTGCGCCGGTGGGGCGGTTTACTCTCCGGCCCTGACCGACTTCATTTTTATGGTGAAAAAAACCAGCCACATGTTTATTACCGGTCCCGATGTGGTTAAAGCGGTGACCGGTGAAGAGGTTACCTTTGAAGAGCTGGGCGGAGCGATGACCCACAACACAACCAGCGGGGTGGCCCATATGGCGGCCGAAAGCGAGGAAGATTGCCTCTATCTCATTCGGGAAATGATGAGCTATTTGCCTTCCAATAACATGGAAGATCCTCCTTTTGAACCCACGCTTGATGACCCGCTGCGCGCTGATAAAGAGTTGGACGACATTGTGCCCGATAACCCCAATAAGCCGTACGATATCAAAGAGGTGATCAACCGCATCGTTGATGATGGAAAATTTTACGAAACGCAGGAACATTTCGCCCAGAATATCGTGGTTGGTTTTGCACGAATCGGTGGCCACGGCGTGGGAATTATAGCCAATCAGCCGATGGTTTTGGCCGGAGTGCTCGATATTGACGCCAGCGAAAAAGCGGCCCGCTTTGTCCGTTTTTGTGACTGCTTCAACATTCCCCTGATCGTTTTTGAAGATGTGCCCGGCTTTTTGCCCGGCATCAATCAGGAGCATGGCGGAATTATTCGCAAAGGAGCTAAGCTGCTCTACGCCTTTTGCGAAGCAACCGTTCCCAAAATTACCGTCATTACCCGCAAAGCTTATGGGGGTGCTTACTGCGTGATGAACAGCAAACACATTCGTTCCGATCTAAATTTTGCCTGGCCAACCTCAGAAATTGCCGTGATGGGACCCGACGGGGCGGTCAACATTATTTTCCGACGTGAGCTAAACGGTGCGGCCGATCCGGTCGAGAAGAAGAGCGAACTGGTTGATAATTATCGAGAAAATTTTGCCAATCCATATGAGGCCGCTCGCCGTGGGTATGTTGATGACGTCATCGAACCGCACGAAACGCGGACGCGCCTCATTAACGGCCTCAATATGTTGCAAAATAAACGCGACACCAATCCGCCCAGGAAACACGGGAATATTCCGCTGTAACACAGCTATTTACACATCATCCACGGCTAATTGATACAAAAATATCATGATAGAAAATTTACATCTTCAACGATTTAACAAACTGCTTGTCGTCAATCGGGGTGAAATTGCGGTGCGCATCATTCGGGCGTGTCACGAACTGGGAATCGGCACGGTGGCCGTTTACTCAGATGCTGACCGCAATGCGCTGCACGTTCGCTATGCGGACGAGGCGTATCATATCGGCCCTTCACCCGCCCGAGAAAGTTATTTGGTGATCGAGAAGCTGCTCGATGTGGCCAAGCAATCTGGAGCCACAGCAGTTCATCCCGGGTACGGGTTTTTAGCGGAGCGGCAGGCATTCGCCCAGGCTTGTTATGATGCCGGACTTGTGTTTGTGGGTCCCCATCCAAGGGCCATTCACATCATGGGAGACAAGCAGATGGCCCGCGACGCGGTCATCGCGGCCGGCGTGCCGGTCGTGCCGGGCACGGAGCCAGGTCTCGACGACGAAGAAATGATCGCGGCCGCCGAAGAGATCGGTTTTCCACTTTTAGTCAAAGCCTCGGCCGGCGGTGGCGGAAAAGGGATGCGCCCGGTTCACGATCCGGCCGAGTTGCCAGGTGCGCTGGCCGGTGCTCGACGGGAGGCGGAATCCGCCTTTGGTGACGGCCGGGTATATCTGGAAAAATTAATCACCCACGCCCGCCACATCGAAATTCAGGTGCTGGCGGACTCCCACGGCAACGTGATTCATTTGGGAGAGCGGGAATGCTCGCTGCAGCGTCGTCATCAAAAGCTGCTCGAAGAATCCCCCTCGATTTTTGTCGATGAATCGCTGCGGGCCAGGATGGGAGCGGTTGCGGTTGCGGCCGCCAAAGCGGTTGATTACATCAGTGCCGGCACGGTCGAATTCCTGGTCGATCGGGAGAAAAACTTTTATTTTCTGGAAATGAATACCCGCCTA
>JAAUYD010035922.1_pt1 | contig 31762 bp, 30 predicted proteins | sample 7278101 | NCBI WGS metagenome assembly JAAUYD01 (sample SAMN14350128, study PRJNA611818) | marine sediment metagenome | isolation source: surface marine sediment (0.6m) | place: French Polynesia: Moorea | collected 2018-08
CTCACGACCGCGCTCGGCTGAGGAACCCGCGGTCGACGAGCGACGTCCTAGCACCATGCGCCAGCGCCTCATCGTGCCGCCCCTGCTCCTCCTCGCACTCGGCGCCGTCGCTTGCGGCGACCCCGAGGCCGCCATCGATCCCGCTTCGCTCGACGCACGCACGTCTCCCACCGAGTCGGTGATCGCGTCGTCACCGGCGGCCACCACGACGACGACCGGCTCCGTCCCCAACCCCACCACCGAGCCGACCGACACGCGGCCCCCGCCGACGGCCCAGGCACCCGCTGCCGTGGCGGCGTCGGGCAAGCTCCTCGCGCGGTACCGCATGCCCGGCGGCGAATGCGACCGCTGCGACTTCGATCTTGGGTTCCGATCCGATGCGACCGTGGTGCTGCGCTCGTCACGCGGCGACGTCGTCGCGGACTACGAGCTCGATGTGCTGCAGGCGCTCGTCGGCCAGTTCGACCTGGCGGAGTTCGCGACCGGCACGACCGACTGCGGCCGCGAAGTCGACGGCAACGCACCGATCGTTCTCGTCGGCGACACCGAGATCGATCTCTGCTTCGTCGAGGTCCGCCCCGACGACCCGCTGATCGACTTCTTCGAGGCCGAGCGCGCCCGCGTCGAGGCCGAGCGGGACGGCCGCGCCGATACGCCACAGCTGGTTGCCGGGGTGTCCGACGTCGGCGGTCTGTGTCCGAACGACGGCTGCGGCGCCCGGTGGCGGTTCTGGTCCGACGGCCTCTGGACGTTCGACGACGGCCTCGACCTCGCCGCAGGTTCGTACGACGCCGTCGCGCTGATGGCAGCGATCCCCTCGCTCGAGTCCGCCAGCCCGGAGCTCGGCGAGTTCACGGGCACCTGCCCGACCGCCTACGACGGCGGCGAACGGCTCTACCAGGTGTACGAGGGCGGGAGCCTGCAGTGGGGTGCCCGCAGTTGCAGCACGGAGATCGATCGCGCCCATCCGCTGATCGTCGCCCTCGATGCTGCTGTCGCCGGCACGCGGTGACACCACGGCGGGAGGGCAGATCGCATCACTCGTCGATGTCGTCGGACGCAGGGCCGAACACGAACCACTCGTCGAGGAGCGCGTGGTGGGGCGCCTCGCTCCAGGCGTAGGCCGCCACCTGCGCGCGCGATCGGCGACCGAGCCGTGACCGGACGAACTCGAATCGGCTGATGTTGCGCAGCTCGATCGCCGGATCGTCACCGTCGATGACCGTCGTCGCGCCATCGGCGAAGTGCACCTCGACCGACCGACCGACACTCGAGTCGTCGAACAGGGTCGACATCCAGCGGATCAGATCCGAGTCCTGGTTGCCCGCCCGCCCGACCGCGTGCCGCACGTCGTGCTCGTGTGAGTGGCAATCGAGCGGTGGCCGGCGCTCCTCGATCGCCGCGAGCATCGAGCCGACCATCGGCGCCTGATCAGACCACTGATCGACCAGCGCTCGCCAGTCGGTGCCACGCCACCGCTCCACCTGCACGGCCGTCCAGGGATCGGTTGCGGCGCCCTCGACCCGTCCCTCGACCACGTCGTCGGCGATGCCGGCCACGTGCGACAACACGTCACGGACGCTCCACAGCGGGTTGCAGGGCACCGGCAGCGCGCGCTCACCGTCGTCGAGCGAAGCGAACAGCTCGCAGAACGACCGCTGCGCGGTCACGTAGAGGGTGGCGATGTCCACGCGCCGAGCGTAGGCAGCTCGGCGCGCGGCTCAGCCGCCGAGCGGGCGTGCCATCGTGACGATGCCGTCGACCGTGAGCGATCCGAGGCCCCGGTCCGTGGCGCGGAAGCCGTGCCGCTCGTAGAGCCGGATCGCCGGGTCCATCACACCACGGAGGCTCTCGAGCCACAGCTCCCGACAGCCGTCGTCCGCTGCGGCCGTGATCACCGACCGGATCAGCCGGTCCGCGACGCCTCGCCCACGCGCCACGGGCCGGACGTACATCCGCTTCAGCTCGGCGCGACCATCGGCGTGACGGCGAACGGCGATCGTGCCGACGGCGAGGTCACCGTCGAACGCCACGTACAGCGCGGCACCTTCTCCCCCGTACTCGGCGGACAGGCGCCGGAGCTCGGCCTCGAAGCCCGGCTGCTCGGTGAAGGGCTCGAGGCCGGTCGCGGCGCGGATCCACTCGGCGTAGTCGTGCAGCAGGGCCGCAGCCTGCCGGAAGTCGCTCGGCGCGGCCGCCCGCCTGATCGTCGATGTCAGCGTGTTGCAGTGCATGCCGACCTGTACGACGCCACCGCCCGCGCGGTTCCCGACTCGTCGCGGAATCCCCTCGGTGCAGCGGTCGAGCTGACCGGCCCGTCAGCTGTAGTAGGGGTTCTCGCCGGTCGAGTGGTCGGTGAGGTCCTTGACCCGCTGCACGGCCGGCAGGGCCTCGCTGAGCATCGTCTGGACGCCGTCGAGCATGGTCATCTTGCTCATCGAGCAGCCGTGACAGCCGCCGCCCATGGTCATGTACGCGGTGCCCTCGCCGTCGTGGCCGACGTAGGTGACGAACCCGCCGTGAGCGGCGAGCGCAGGGTTGACCTCGCCCGACACGATGGCCTCGATCTCGGCCGACAGCTCGTCATCGTTGGTCAGGCCCTCGATGTCGGGGGCCTGCGGCCGGTTGGGGTTGCGGATGACGAGGCCCTGGGTGTCGGTGAAGTCGAGCGTGGCGTCTTGCAGCAGCTCGACGTGATCGCCGGGCACGATGACCTTCACCGACGCGCCGTCGCTCCCTTCGTGGGTGCGAACTTCATCGGTGAACGCCGCCTTCAGGAACTCGTCGAAGCTCAGGTCGTAGCGGAAGTCCTCTCCGGGACCGGAGGCGATGGCCAAGCGGAGGCCGAGTTGCTCGGCGTCGGCCTCGTCCGCCCGCAGCTCGAGCAGCTTCGCGAGCGCGGCGTCGGTGATGGTGATGATCGGGCGGCTCGCCTGCCCGTCGCCGCCACCGGAGGCCAACGCTTCGAGAGGGCTCATGTTGCCGAGGCTACCGTCGGGCATCGTGAACGCCCCGCCGAGCTTCGAACCCGACCTCACGCCCGCTGAGTACGCCGATCACGTCCTGCGCGACGCCGGGCGGTTCGCTGCGGTGCTCGACACCGCCGACCTCGGCGTCGACGTGCCGTCGTGCCCGGGTTGGACGCTGTCGAGACTCACCGAACACACCGGGCAGATCCATCGCTGGGCGACGTTCTGCGTCAGCGAGGGCCGATCACCGACAGCCGACGAGGCGGCCGCCCTGGAGACGTACGACCCCGCCGCGGCGGCCGCCTGGTTCCGAGCGGGCGCCGCCGCGCTGGCCGAACTGCTCCGTCATGTCGATCTCCGCTCGCCCGCCTGGCACCCGTGGCCGACCGAGCAGGTCGCCGGCTTCTGGCCCCGTCGCCAGGCGCACGAGACGGCGGTGCACCGCTGGGACGCGCAGCACGCGGTCGGCACCGAGACGCCGCTCGATCCGGTGCTGGCGAGCGATGGGATCGACGAGTACTTCAGCGCGATGATCCCGCGCGTCGTCACCAAGCCGGGCCGGGAGCTGCCCGCCGGCAGCCTCCACGTGCACTGCACCGACGTCGACGGCGAGTGGCTGGTGTGGTCCGACCGCGACGGCTACCACGTCGTTCGCGAGCACCAGAAGGGCGACGCGGCACTCCGCGGACCGGCAGGCCAACTCCTGCTCCGGCTGATGGGCCGCGGCGACGGCGACGACCTGAGCCCGCTCGGCGACGAAGGCGTGCTGGCCGGCTGGCTGGCCGTGCAGGGCAACTGAGGCCACGAGCTCGATCGATGCCCGACGACCGCGACGATCGCGACCTCGTCACCCTGGAAGACATCCAGCGGCGGGTCCTGTGGCTCGCCACCCGCATCGTCGACCACGCCAACCACGACCGCCCGAACCCGAGTGGCATGAAGGTCGGCGGCCACCAGGCATCGTCGGCGTCGATGGTCGGCATCATGACGTCGCTCTGGTTCGGCCACCTCCGGAGCACGGACAAGGTCGCGGTGAAGCCGCACGCGTCGCCCGTGTACCACGCGATCAAGTACCTCACTGGCGAGCTCGACCGCAGCTGGCTGACCACGCTCCGCCAGCGAGGTGGACTCCAGGCGTACCCGTCACGGACGAAGGACCCCGACGTGCGCGACTTCTCGACGGGCTCCGTCGGCCTCGGCGCCGTGGCGCCGATGTTCGCGGCTGCCGTCCGCCGGTACGTCGACGCTCATTTCGGCGAGCGGACCGGGCCAGCGCCGCGCTTCATCGCCCTCGTCGGCGACGCCGAGCTCGACGAGGGGAACATCTGGGAGGCGATCGCCGACCCGACGATGCCGGGCCTCGGCAACGTGATGCTGGTCGTCGACGTCAACCGGCAGAGCCTCGACCGCGTGATCCCGGGCATGAAGATCCGGATGTTGATCGACCAGTTCGCAGCGGCCGGCTGGCACGTCGTCGAGGCGAAGTACGGCCGGCGGCTGACCGACGCCTTCGAGCGGTCCGGCGGCGACGCCCTCCGCGAGCACATCGACGGCATGTCCAACGAGCGGTACCAGGCGCTGTTCGCGCTCTCCGGAGCCGACCTCAGAGCGCACTTCACCAAGGACGCGCCGTCCGAGTTGGTCGACCTGTGCGACCGGCTGGACGACGACGAGTTGGCCGCGCTGGTCACCAACCTCGGCGGGCACGACCTGGGCCTCCTGCTCGACTGCTACCGAGCTTGCGACGAGGTGACCGATCGTCCGAGCATCGTGTTCGCCTACACGGTGAAGGGCTGGGGGCTGCCGATCGCCGGGGACCCGATGAACCACGCGGCGCTGCTCAGCTCCTCCCAGATCGACGACCTTCGAACCGCTGCCGGCCTGACCGAGGCGACCGAGTGGGACCGATTCGACGCCGACTCGCCCGCGGGCAGCGTGTGTGCGTCCGTCGGCGGTGAGATCAACAACCCCGAGGCGTCGTCGCCGCCACTGGCCGATCTGCCGGCAGCCACCGGTCCGCCGGTCGGCAGGCCGGTGTCGACCCAGGAGACGTTCGGTCGGGTGCTCGCCGCCCTCGCGGAGGCGCCCGATGGCGAGCGCATCGTCACCACGTCGCCCGACGTCTCGATCTCGACCAATCTCGGGGCGTGGATCAACAAGGTCGGCGTGTTCTCGCCCGAGGAGATCGACGATCCGCTGGCCGAGACGCGAGTGCTGAAGTGGCTCCAAGGGCCGTCGGGACGCCACATCGAGCTCGGCATCAGCGAGATGAACCTCTTCCTGCTGCTCGGCGCGATGGGCGTCAGCCATGACCACCACGGCGAGCAGCTGCTCCCGGTCGGCACCGTCTACGACCCGTTCGTCTGCCGAGGACTCGATGCGCTGATCTATGCGCTCTACAGCGGTAGCCGCTTCGTGGTCGCCGGGACGCCGGCGGGCATCACGCTGGCGCCCGAAGGCGGCGCGCACCAGTCGACGATCACACCGTCGATCGGGCTCGAGCTCCCCGGGCTGACGTATTGCGAGCCGACGTTCGGCCAGGCCGTCGACTGGTTGCTGTGCGACGGCCTCGTCGACCTCACGCGTCCCGACGGGACGTCGCTGTACCTCCGGCTGTCGACCCGGGTCGTCGATCAGACACCCTTCGCCGATGCGGCCGACCGCGTCGGCCGCGAGACGCTGCGGGAGCACGTGCTCGCCGGCGGCTACCGGCTGCGTGACGGCGCGGCGACCGACGACCTGGTCGTGCTGGCGACGTGCGGCGCCGTGACGCCCGAGGTGCTCGCCGCCGCCGACCTCCTCGCCAGCGAGGGCGTCGCCGTCACGGTGCTCGACCTGACCAGCCCCGACCGCCTGTTCCGCGGTTGGCGAGCGGCCACCCGCGATGCGTCGAACCGGGCCAGGCCCGCATCTCACGATCACCACCTCGCGCACCTGATCCACCCCACGGAACGGCACGCGCCGATCGTGACCGTCCACGACGCTGCCAGCCACGCGCTCGCCTGGCTCGGTTCGGTGTTCGGACAGCGCGTCGTGCCCGTCGGCGTCGACGAGTTCGGGCAGTCCGGTGCGCTCGACGAGCTGTACGACCTCTTCGACCTGCTGCCGGAGCAGATCGTCAACGCCGCGCTCGTCGCGCTCGGTTGAGCGAGGCGACGCAGCGCCCGGCCGACGCCACAGCCGGTTCGGGCAGAGCTGGACGGCGGGCACGACTCGCATCCAGAATCGCCGGAGCCAGACACGGAGGTCCCCGATGCCCGTTCCGTTCCCGACCGACGAGACGGTCAACCTGCAGCCGCCGAGCTACGACGAGACCGCGACGAACGCCGCCGGAGTGCTCAGCGCGACGCGCACCGCGGACGGGAACACCGACTTCCAGCGGCTGCTGATCGAGGCGACGTTCGAGTCGATGACCGGCCATCGGGTCGACACGTCGAACCTCCCGTTCGTCGACTCCCACCAGAACGCACGCAACCTGGCGAACCGCGCCGAGATGTTCCGGATGCGCATGGTGCACATGATGGTGCTCACCGCGCTCGTGCTGCGCCCGATACCGCCCGCGGTCGCCGAGCAGGTGGCCGCGTACAGCCGCGAGCTGGGGATCGACGACCGCTTGCTCGACACGGTGGCGCAGTTCGCCCAGTCGGACCGTGCGCTGGCCGCCGTCGACTTCGAGCGCAACGGCTACACGGCCGACTGGACCGACGACCGGTCCGCCGCGCTGCACTCCCAGGCCGCGGGCTGGGACGCCGACGAGCACGACCACGAGCTGGCGGCGCGCTGGGGCGCCCTCGCCGACCTCGCGCCGGGCACGCTCGGCCGCGGCGTGCACGACTTCTACCAGGCCCGCGGGTTCGCGTTCCCGGGCACGCCCGGCTCCGCCCCGCCGCTGCTCGCCCAGCACGATTGGGTCCACGTCCTCGCCGACTACGGCACGAAGGTCGAAGCCGAGCTCGAGGTGTTCGCGTTCATCGCCCGGGCGAACGACGACCCGCGCGGGTTCTCGCTGCTCGCCATGGTGATCAGCCTGTTCGAGACCGGCTACCTCGCCGAGGGCGCCGGGCTGTTCGAGGCGTTCCCCGGCCAGCTCAGCCAGGCCGGCATGACGACGCGCATCGGCGACGCCATGCGGCGAGGCGCGCTGAGCCACGGACTGCACGGCGAGCCCGACGTCGACTTCATGGCCGTCGACTGGTTCGAGCTCGCCGACCAGCGCGTCGATGAGCTCCGAGCGCGTTTCAACCTGACGAGGAAGGCCGCCGCTGCGGTCGATGCCGGATCGGTCGGCCCCTGGGAGCCGGGCGGCATCTCACCGGCCCAGCTCGCCATGGGTCGGGGCCACGCCGAGCGACTGGGCATCGAGTACGACAGCTTCGGCGCGACGGTCGACCGCGCGTGATCAGGCCGATCAATCGGTGGGCGTTGCCGTCGGCGGCACGCCTCGATCGGCGAGCACCTCGGCCTCGAACTCGGCACTGGTCGTCCACAACCTCAGGGTGTCGTCCTCGACGCGGGCGGCGAACGATTCGTCACCCCGCGAGGCGACGAGGACGATGTCGGTCCGAGGTCGGATCGTCTCTTCGCAGGCCCACACCGCTGCGTCGTCACCCGGCGTGATCGGCATCCGTCCGAGGTCGCACAGTGGCTCACCGAGGTACATGAGGTCGAGCTCGACGTCGGGTGGCGCCAGCCAGTAGATCCGTCGCACGCCGCTCACCACGCTGGCGTCGACGTCGGGATAGCTCGAGAAGACCCCGTCCGGTGTGCCGCGTTCGACCTCTTGGCAACCCGAACCGGAGCCGACGATCTCGACACAGATGCCGTCCACGTTCGCCTCGAGCACGATCTGCGACGAACCGATCGAGCCGAGCACGGTCCGCTCGAGATCGAGAGGAATCGTGTATCGGCCGATCCACTGGAGCAGCTCGATGTACGACACCCGCTCGGGCTCGGCCGAGACCGCAACCGTGTCGGCCTCGGCGGGCAGCGCGTCCTCCATGTCGGGCATGTCGGGCTCGAGATCGCCGTCCGGCAACGAGTCGACGTCGAAGATGGGAGCGTCGACGCCGTACCGGTCGCGCCACGTCGCCTCGTCGACGAACGACAGCGAGCGAGCGAGATCGACGGCGGCGTCGACGCTCTCCGACCCGAACACCGTCGCCCACGTCGTGTCCGAGACGGGCCAGGTGACCGGGTTGCCCGTGCCCGCCCGTCCCCAGCCGACCGCTCCGTTGACGTCGACCCGTTGCCAGTCGTCGAAGTCCTGGGACGAGACGAGCAGGTTCGACGCTTCGACGATCACGAGCGTGCCGTTGCCCGCAGGTGGCACGGTCAGCATTGCCGCGACCTCGCCGGGTTGGAGCGGCGTGGGCGCGATGACCACCTCGTAACCGGCGGGCAGCGCTCCGATGTCGAACTCGATCGTCGACTCGTCGCCGATCCTGGCTGCCTCGATGGCGTCACCTCCGCCCGCCTCGATGAACCCGACCGGGTCGACGGCGGTGATGAGGACATCGAGGTCGCCCCGGCGAAGCGCCGTGGTGACCGATGGCGAGCCCACTTCGTCGATCAGCTCGTAGACGGCGCCCGCGACGGTCACGGAACCCGCTGAACTCACCTGGCGCTCGATGTCGTCGAACTCCCCGACGACCTGCAAGCGAACGATGTCCGAGACGGTGTCGTCGCCGACCCGGCCGACGATCGCCGACGTGATCGGCGTCGACACGGCGACCTGCGAGTACGAGCCGACGGCGTCGTCGCCGACCGGGTCCGGCAGCACGGGAAACGCGTCCGGCCACGCGGCACCGAGTTCCCCACCCGGCTCGATCAGCGTCGCCGTCGGTCCGGCCACGGGATCTTCGGTCGATCGCAGTCGAGGGAGCAGGATCAGCGCACCTCCGAGCACCAGGATCAGGGTCGCCGCGGCAGCGAGCACCCACGGTCGCGGTGACAGCGGTTGCGGCCGAGCGCTGCGCCGGTCCGCCCGCACCTCGACGGGCTCCGGCCCGGCGGGTGCCGACGTCCTGGCCCGTACGTCGCCGGATTCGATGAACGTCAGCAGCTCTGCCCGACGCTCCTGCTCCCACGCCGTCGACTGCGGCGACAGCGGCGGCAGCAGATCGCGCAGCATCTCGTCGAGTTCCCGGTCGTCGAGCTGTTCAGTTGGCATGGAAGCTCGCCTCCTCGGTGTCGCCACCTCGATCGAGGCGGTCGCGGACGTGCTGACGGGCACGTCGCAGGCGGGTGCGGACCGTTGCCGCAGGAACATCCGTCGCCGACGCGATCTCGGTGGGCGTGAGCTGCTCCCATGCGACGAGGAGGAGCGTCTCCCGCTCGGCGTCGGGGAGCTCGAGCAGCGCATCGCAGAGCGCGCCCGCCGCGTTCGATGCGTCGACGCGGGACGCGGCCTCGGTCCACGGGTCGGACGACGTGCGGCGGCGACCGTGCTCGCGGCGCAACGCTGCGAGGTGGCGGACGTGCGTCCGGTGCTCGCGGCGCACCAGGTTGGCGGCGATGCCGTACAGCCACGGCCGAGCGGACGCCACCGTCGGGTCGAAGGTCTCACGTTGCTCGAACGCGATGCGGAACACCTCGGACACGACGTCGTCGCACCGGTCCGGCCCGAGACGCCGGAGCACGAACCGGCGGATGTCGCCGACGTGTCGGTCGAAGATCAGCGCGAAGTCGCCCGGCGTGGTCGCCGAGCGCTCGATCACCTCGGCATCCGTCGCGCTCATACCCCATGTTGCCCGATCGACCCCCGAGCGTTTCAGGAAGCTCCCGGCTCGACGTGACATCGTCAAGATCGAGACTTTACAATGTCAAGACGTTGCGGCCGACGCCGTCATCGATCGCACGAGGAGTCCGAACCCGATGGAAACCAGCCCGATGGAACCGAACCGCACCCTGGTCGTCGTCACCCAGGCCGAGCTGCGCTCGTTGCGGCGGCTCGCGACCTTCCTGTCGCTGTCGACGACCATCGCCGAGCAGGCCCGACGCTCCCCCGGCAACCTCGGCGTCGAGCTGCGATCTCGCTCGCCGCGGCGCTGGTGCACGATGACCGCCTGGACCGACGCCGAGGCTGCGGCCGCGTTCGTGGCAAGCGATCCCCACCGGTCGGCGATGCGCGAGACCGCCCGGCTCATCCGCCGCAACACCTTCGCCCGGTTCACGACGGACGACGCGCTCGGCGCTCACCTCTGGCCGCGAGCATTCGACGCCCTCGACGCGAGTCGAGCCCTCGAAGCGAGTCGAGACCTCGACGCAGCCCGGCAACCGAGTCCCGACCGGCGCTGAGAGGCGCCGAGTCACCGAACCGTCGTAGCGTGGTCGCCCGATGTCGACTTGGTCGGGTTGTCGCACGTTCCGGTCCACGACACTTGTTGCGACGCTCCTGCTCGCTGCGAGCTGCGGCGACGACGACGTGTCGACGCCGTCTCCTGACAGCGCCAGCACGAGCTCCCCGCCGACATCGGGATCGCCGGTCAGCACCGACGCTGGCACTGCGTCCGCTGACGGGGCGATCGGCTGCGGCGACATCCCGACACCTGCGCTGCGCGACGCCGATCGTCAGGTGGCGATGGACCTCGTCTGGTTCAGCCAGTCGACGGTGGCCTGCGGGTACAGCGCTGACGGCGAGGCGAACTTCGACAACGACTTCCGACCGAGTGTGCCATTGCTCCTCAGTCGCGACGGGTTCGAACTCGACGGCACCGCGTCGAACGCGGTCACCGTCGACCGTGCGCATGCTCGAGCCGAACGTCCGGTTGGCCGGCATCGGCCCGACGACCCCAGCGGAACCGAACGCCGACGGGAGCTACGCGATCGCAGTGCCCGGCCCCGGCTGCTTCGTCGTCACCGTCCGCCTCGAGCAGAACGGTGGCACGGGCCAGTTCGTCGGCCTGGTCGAGTCCGGGGCGGGTGCCTGCGACGATCGCTGACGTCTCGCTCAGCGGCGGGATGGGCCGTGGCCGCCGTCGACGGCGATGCGCTGGCCGTTGACGTAGCCCATCGTGCAGAGCGACACGACGACCTCGGCGACGTCGTCGGGCTGGCACACCCGCCCGTACGGGTAGTCGGCGTCGAGCGAGCGCAGGTCGTCCATCTCCCGCCGTCCGGTGATCGCCCGGGCCAGCCGAACCCCCATGTCGGTCTCGACGAGACCCGGCGCCACGATGTTGACGTGGATGCCGTTGGGCATCTCCTCCTTCGCCAGCGTGTAGGCCAACGCCTCCATCGCCGCCTTGCCCATGCTGTACGGCGCGCCGTTGGCGGAGAGCCCGGTCGTCGCGACCGACGAGATCATGATGATGTCGCCACGCTCGGCCCGACGTATGCCGGGGAGGACCAACCGGGCGGCGTGATGGGCACCGATCGCATGCGTGTCCACCACGCGCTGCAGCTCTGCAGGGTCGGTGTCGGCGACGGCGTGACCCCGTGAGGCGATCCCGGCGTTGCAGACGAGCAGATCGACCGGTCCGAGATCGGCGGCGATCGCCTCGACCATGACGGCCATCGCATCTGCGTCATCGACCGACGCTGCGTACGCCCGGGCGACGCCGCCACCCGACTCGACGGCCGCCACGGTCTCCGCCGCAGCCTCGGCATCACGCCGGTAGTTCACGGCCACTGCCGCCCCCGCCGCAGCGAGCTGCTCGGAGATCGCTCGCCCGATCCCCCGTCCGCCGCCCGTGACCAGGGCGATCCGCCCGTCGAGCGGCTGTCCGGATGCGCTCATGTGCCAACCTTGGCAGGTGACCGACGGCAGCAAGAAGGCGACCCGCGACGTCGCCGCCGAGATCGCGTACGACTCGAACCTCACGTCCGACGAGCTGACCGACGCGATCGACGTGACCGAGGCGAACGTCCGGAAAGTCGTGCCGACGGCGCAGGTGATCCACATCGAACCCGACCTCCACCACGACGACGACGTCGACTCCGCGGATCGCATCGGCGTGCACGCCGCAGCGCACGGCGACGCGCACCACTGAGCGGCCCACTGGTCGTCGCCGTGACCGACCCCGTCAGCCGCTCGGCCCGCACACTCGGGCTCTTCGCCGTCGTCGGGTCGGTGATGTGCTTCGCGATCAGCTTCGGGCTGATCAAGTGGCCCGGCACCGACGGCTCGGTGATCGCGTGGTGGCGACTGGTCGGTTCCTCGCTGCTGTGGTGGGTCGGTCTCATCACGCTGCGCGTCACGCAACGCCGGCCGCTGCCGTCCCGCGACGCCTGGCGGCAGTCGATGCCCGCCGCCCTCGTGTTCGGCCTGCTGATCTCGACCCTGTTCACCGCGGTGACGAGGACGAGCGTGGCACACGCGGAGTTCATCGCCAGCCTGGCGCCGTTGCTGACGATCCCGGCCGGGTTCGTGTTCTTCCACGAGCGCCCGCAGTGGACTGCGCTGCGCTGGGGAGCGCTGTCGGTCGTCGGCATCGTGATCGTGCTGTTCTTCGGCCCCGACCAGGGTGTGGCCACCCTGGGCGGTGACCTGCTGATGATCCTCGTGCTGCTGTTCTCGGTCTCGTACCTGCTGACGGCGAAGCGAGCCCGCTCACGAGGCGTGACGACCTTCGACTTCATGGCGATCCTGATGCCCGTCGCGCTGGTCTCTGCCACCCCGGTCGCGTTGGTCGTCGCCGGTGACCAGCTGTGGCCGCTATCGGGCAGGGCCTGGATCGCCGTCGGCCTGCTGTCGGTGCTCACCGGCGGTCTCGCGCACGGTCTGCAGTTCTTCGCGCACCGCAGCGTCCCACTCGGCACGATCTCGACGGTCGTGGTCAGCCAGCCGGCGATGTCGGTGTTCTGGGCGTGGGTGATCGTGGGCGAGGAGATCACCCGGGTCCAGGTGCCGGGCATGGCGCTCGTGATCGTCGGGATGTCGCTCGTGGTGTGGTTCAGCCAGCGCCCGGACCCGACACGAGGGCCCGCAGCCGGCGCCGCCATTCCAGCGACGCGCGGTCGGCCTGCACACTGACCGTCCGTCGAGCGTCGAGCGGGAGCTCGCCGTCGAGGCGCTCGAGCATGCGGCGGTCCTCCTCGCCGATGGCCCGGTCGAAGGCGATCGCCTCCTCCGGAGCGGTCGCGTGATCGTCGTTGCGCCAGACGACGAACGTGAACAGCGATCGCCCGGTGTCGACGGGTGTCGAACAGAGCACGAGGACGTGATCGAGGCCCGCCTCCGCACCGGTGACGTGGCGGATCGTGCTCCGCACGGTGAACGGCATGCTGAACCCGGTGCTCATCGCGCGATGCACCGGCCGGCCGGCGGCATCGCTGACGTCGACCTCGTAGCGGTACCCGGTGAAGTCGGCGTCGAGTTGCTCGATGTCGACGGCGGGCGCAGCCATCGGCTGCTCGGTTCCGAACGTCCCGACGTGGACGAACGGGAAGTGCGTGACGTCGAGGAAGTTGTCCACCATCCGGGTGACGTCGGTCTGCCAGACCTGGAGGCCGGCGTTGATCCGCCGGAAGGCGGGGTCGTCCTCCTCTCCGATGACGCACGGCTCTCCCGTCGGGGTGCCCGGGCAGAGCCACACCAGCCCGTACCGCTCGAGCGTCGGGAGGGCCTCGAGATGAGCTGCCGGTGGGATCGGCACGCCCTCGGCCGTCGAGGGCACTCGCACGCACTCGCCGGCCGACCCGAACGTCCAGCCGTGGTAGGGACAGGTCAGGCATCCGTCGTGCACCCTGCCGTCCGACAGCGGTGCCTCCCGGTGCGGGCAGCGGTCGGCCGTGGCGACGACCGCACCTGCCGGTCCGCGCCAGAGCACGAATCGGGACCCGAGCAGCGTGATCGCGAGCGGCGCATCGGCGAGGTCCGTCGACTCGGCCACCACGTACCAGTGGTCACGCAGCGCAGGGGCATCGATCAAGCGGCTCACGGCGCGACGTACCGTACTGGAGTGCGCGATCGAGTCGACCTGCTGGTCCACGGTGACGTCGTCGTCACCATGGACGGGAGCCGGTCGCAGATCACCGACGGAGCCATCGCCGTTCGCGGCGAGTGGATCGTCGCCGTCACCACCCAGGCGGATGCCGCGGCATGGCTCGACGCGGATCGCACGATCGGTGGCCCCGGCACCGTCGTGATCCCGGGGCTCGTCAACGCCCATCAACACCTCACCGGCGACCGGTTGATCCGTTCGACCATCCCCGACGATCTGCCCCCAGGGGCGGCGCTCACCGACTGGGCACTGCCGGTGCACGCCGCACACACCGGCGACGACGACGAGCTGTCGGCCACGCTGTCGCTCGTCGAGGCCGTCACCAACGGCATCACGTACACCGTCGAGGCAGGCACCGTCGCGCATCCCGAGCGGGTCCTCGCCGCGTACGACGCCGTCGGTGTCGGTGGCACGCTCGGCGCCTGGGGATGGGACCTCGGCGACGGGCCGCACGTCGCACACCTCGACGAGGTGATCGAGCGGCAGGCGGCCACGGTCTCGATGGCGCGCGACCACCCACGGGTCGATGCGTTCGTGACGCTCGTCGGACACGACCTGATGAGCGACGGCCTCGCCGTCGCCGCGAGCGAGCTCGCCAGGGCGACGAGCAACCGCCTGACGTTCCACCTCTCGCCCGGCCCGGCCGACGCCAGGGCCTACCTGGCGCGCACCGGCGAGCGTCCGGTCGTCCACCTCGCCCGGCTCGGCGTGCTGGGCGACCACGTGCTGCTCGCCCACGCCGTGCACATCGACGACGCCGAGCTCGACCTCCTCCTCGATCTGGACGTGGCCGTGGCCTCCTGCCCGTGGGCGTACCTGCGGCTGGGCCAGGGCGTGACGCGCAGCTTCCACCACCCCCGGATGCTCCACCACGGCGGCCGCGTGGCGCTCGGGTGCGACAGCGAGAACGCCGGTGACGCCATCGACGTGCTGCTCGCCGCGCGCCTGTTCGCCGGGCTGACCAAGGACACCACCGGTGACCCGACGCGGTTCACGGCCCGGGCCGCACTCGCGCTGGCGACGATCGACGGCGCCAGAGCGATCGGCAAGGCCGACGAGATCGGGTCGCTCGAGGTCGGCAAGCGCGCCGACATCGTCGTCGTCGACACCACGCGGCCCGAGTGGACGCCGCACGCCGTCGATCCGATCACCGCGCTGGTCTGGGCGAGCGACGGCCGCGCCATTCGAGACGTCGTCGCATCGGGTCGCCACGTGGTCCGCGACGGCCGGTGCCTCACCGTCGATCACCAGATGTTGGCCGCCGAGTCGCGTGATGCTCATCGGAGGCTGGTATCCAGGGCTCGTGCGCATCCTCGTGACCAATGACGACGGCGTCGACGCCCCCGGCCTGCTCGCACTCGCCCAGGCGATGACCGAGCTGGGCGAGGTGGTCGTCGTGGCCCCCGACCGCGAGTTCTCGGGTGCAGGTGCGGCGATCGGCGCGATCTGGGAGTTCACGCCCCATGTCACGCGACGTCGCCTCGACGGCATCACCGAGGCCTGGGCCGTCAACGGCCCGCCCGCGCTGTGCGTCATGTACGCGCGGCTCGGTGCGTTCGGTGACGACGTCGACCTCGTCGTCTCGGGCATCAATCCGGGTGCCAACGTCGGCCGCTCGGTGTACCACTCGGGCACGGTGGGCGCCTGCCTCTCGGGCCGCAACGGCGGTTGGTCCGGCGTCGCCGTCAGCCAGGCGGTCACCGGGTGGGGCGTCGAGGGACAGGGCTACGAGGAGGCGATCAAGAACCAGAAGTTCCACGTCGCCGCCGACGTCGCGCAGACCTTCGTGCGCGGGCTGATCGACGGCCCGCCCGACGAGGTCGTCATCGCCAACATCAACGTGCCCAACGTCGAGCTCGACGAGATCGAGGGGTGGCGTCTCACCCGTGTGGGCGTCTCGCCACCGCGAGCGATGGCCAGGGCGCAGTTGGTCCCCACCGACCACGATCCCGACCATTTCGACGTCGACGTGGCGTGGGGCGACCGGCTCGACCTGCCCGAGGACACCGACGGCGGTGCGATCGAACGCAACGTCGTCTCGGTGTCGTACCTCACACGGCTGCAGGCCGAGCGGCGTGACGACCTGACCAAGGCCGAGGTGGCCCTCGACGGCCTCCTCGGCCGCAATGGCTCATCCTGACGAAGCCGCCTCGGGGCGCACCGACACGCTCGTCCACGACCTGATGTCGTCCATGACCGGGAACGACTCGCCCGTCGTGACGTCGAACGCCGTGGGCAACGCACCGCTGCTGCGATAGAAGGCGAAGCGGCTGTCGGGCGACCACGACACGCCCGTCGGGAAGTCCGTCCGCGTCAGCTCGTGCCACTCGCCGGTCACGAGGTCGACCAGTTCGAGCCGGGGTGTGCTCGTGGCGAACGTGGTGACCGAGCACCATCGACCGTCGGGCGACAGGGTCAGCTGCTGAGAGGCCGGGAAGAGCCCCCACCCGGTGACCGAGTCGAGGTCGGCCGAGTCGTGGTCCGGTACGTCCCGCCACTCGCCGCTCGCCCGATCGAGCACGGTGAGCCCGCAGATCATCTGCTCGTCGCACTCGCGGAGTACGACCTGCGAGCTGCTGATCCCGACGACCTCGCCGGCGCCGAGGTACTCGACCTCCACCTCGTCGACGGAGTAGGCCTTGCCGGCCTCGTGGACCACGAGGCCGCCCCGGGGGTCGACCATCCACACGAAGCTCGGCACGTCGATGGCCGCCCCGGTCTCCTCGCCGTCGAGCGTCACCTCCTCGTACCGCGTCGGGCCGCGAAAGCCCTCGTTCGTCCCGCGCCAGAAGCGATCGGTCCCAGGTTGCCAGAGCAGGTTCCAGGGCTCGCCGAGACGGCTCGACGAGACCTCGCCGTTCGCGTCGACGACGTTCACGTTCGTGCCGTCGTAGCCCGGGACAGCGACCCAGTCCTCGCCGACGGTGACGTTGGCGGTGTCGGCGAAGGTCCGGTCGATCCGGGTCCGCGCCAGCTCGCCGGTCGCCAGGTCGAGCTCGACCAGCCGGTCACCGGGGTCGAACCCGACCAGGCGGAGCGGCAGGCCGGCGAGGCGCGCGTCGACGGCGACCATCTGGACCTCGCGATCGGCCGCGGCAGCAGACGGCGTCGCCGAGGCCGTGGGCGGGGGCGCGACGTCGGGGAACGCCGCATCGGGCGAGATCGCATCGTCCACCTCGGGCAGCACGTCACCGGCGAACAGCGTCGTCGTGGTATCTGCCTCGACGGTGTCGGCCGATGTCTCATCGCTGCGGTCATCGGCGGCGTCGTCCACCCCGGCGTCGCCACCCGCCCGCCCGAGCATCCACCCCAGCAGCAGCGCCACGATGCCGGCGGCGAACGCAGCGAGCACGATCCGGGCCCGCTCGGAGCCGAGCGGGCCGGGCGTGCGGGGCGCGCCGGTCGTCGTCGCCCGCTCGGCGCCACCGACCGCAGACGAGCCGGTCGGCGAGCCGGGCAGGTCACGGGGCTCGGGCGGCAGCACCCCGCTGGGCTCGTGCGAGGTCAGCTCGACCTCGATCCGACCCGACCCGTCCTGCATCGCACCATCACATCACATCGCCAGATCCCACCGGGGGCGCCACCCCCGGGGTACCGGATCACGTGCGCGAGCTCGTCAGCAGACCGCGCGATCAGCCCTCGACGGCCACGTCGACCGGCGCCGAGGGCCGCGTGGCGAGGCTGTTCCACGACGTCATGTCCTCGGCGATCTGGAAGCGCTCGTCGTTCACCGGGTCGAAGGCGTTCGGCTGGCCGCGCCCGTCGAGGAAGAGCGCGAACCGGCTGTCCGGCGTCCAGACGACGTTCGACGGGCCCCAGTAGTCGGCTGCGACCGAGTGCCACTCACCGGTCTCGAGGTCGATCGCGTGCAGCATCGGGCCGGTCTCGTCGAACGAGGTGATCGAGCACCACCGCCCGTCCGGCGACAGCGACGCCTGGCTCGGAGCACGCGGGAAGAAGACGACCGCGTTGACCGCCTCGATCTCCGCGGTCTCGTGATCCGGCACACGTCTCGTCGTCCCCGACGTGCGATCGAGCTGCACCAGGCCGCACGTCAACGTCTCGTCGCACTGCCGGAAGACCACACGGTTCGCGCTGAGGCCGACGAGGTCGCCGCGACCCAGCAGCGCTGCACCCGAAGCGTCGATCGAGTACACGCCGCCTGCCTCCTGGACGACGAGACCGCCGAGAGGGTCGGCGGCGCTGACGAAGCCCGGGACGTCGAGGGTGAGGCCGGTCGGCTGGCCGTCGAGCGTGACCTGCTCGTACGTCGTCGGGGCGGGTGACGCCGCCTCGTCGCTCGCCCGCCAGAACAGATCGGTCCCCGGCACCCAGAACAGGTTCCACGGCTGCCCCAGCGCGCTGGGCTCGACGCCGTCGGCCGACAGGAGGCTCAACGACTGACCGGTCAAGCGTGGCACGAGGGCCCAGTCGTCGCCGACGATGGCGCCGGGACCGTCGGTGAACCCGATCTCGAGGTCGGTGCGCGTACGGGTGCCGGTCGCAAGATCGAGCTCGGCCATCCGCCCGCCGGATTCGAAACCGACCAGCCGGACCGGCAGGCCGGCGATCCGCTCGTCGAGGGCGATCGATGCCGCTTCCACGGCGGGACCGTCCTCGGGCTCGGTCACGGGTGGCGCGACCTCGAGGAGGGCGTCCTCGGGTGAGAGAGCGACGTCCACCGCAGCATCGTCGTCGACCGCCGGCAGCACCTCGCTCGGCAGCACGGTCGTGGTCGTCGCCCGCGCGGTCGTGGCGGTCGACCCGTCGGCCTCCGCCGCGGCACCGTCGCCGGCGATCTCGCCGTCGGCCGTGTCGCCCGCTCGTCCGAGCATCCAGCCGAGCAGCAGCGCGACCACACCCGTCGCGGCAGCGGCGAGGACGATCCGGAATCGCTCGTCGGCGAGCGGGTTGATGCGCCGAGCCTGCCCGCCGTCCGAGCCACCATCGCCGCCACCATCGCCGTCGGGCTCGTGGGGCGGCGGTTCGGCATCAGCTCGGGCCGGTTCGTGCGAGGTCAGCTCGACCTCGATGTGGCCCGACCCGTCCTGCATCGCACCATCACATCACACCGGTCGACCACGCCGGCTGCGCTGCCGATCGCACGACGAACCACGGTGACCGCTCAGGCGTCGCCGATCGGCCGAACGGCCAGCTCGATCCACGAGCTCAGACCGTCGGCAACGGGGAACGTGTCGTCGGTGGCGACGTCGTGGGCCACCGGCCGACCGTCGCCGTCGATGAAGAACGCGAGACGGGAATCGTGACTCCAGGCGATCGCCCACCCCATCGGTTCCTCGATCAAGCGTCGCACGTCACCGGTCGACAGGTCGACCAGGACCAGTCCGTCGGCCTGCTGCCCGAACAGGAGGGCGGCGAGGTAGCGGCCGTCGGGCGAGAGGCTCGCCGACGGGCCTCCCCACCCGAATCCGTGGAGCTCGCCGAGGTCCACGTCGTCGCTCGACGGCACGCCGCCGATCGCGCCGGTGGCGCGATCGAGCACGGTGAGACCGCACTCCATCTGCTCGTCGCAGTCGTAGAAGACACCGGTCGACGCCGACAGCGCCACGAGGTCACCCGACGCGAGGAAGGTGACATCCCCGCCCGACACGACGTAGGCCTTGCCGGCCCGACCGACGACGAGGCCGCCGAGCGGATCGGCTCCATCCGGCCAGAGTCCGTTCATCTCGAACACCGATCCCGTCGGTGCACCGTCGATCGTGTACTCGACGAACCGCTCGGGCCCGGCGGGCTCCTCGAACACCATCCACCAGAACGTGTCGGTGCCGTCCACCCAGTGCAACTCCCACCCGTCCCCGATGTCGACGACCGAGCGTGCACCGTTGTCGCGGATCACGTACATCTCGCCGCGATCGGGCTGGGCGAGCGCGATCCAGTCGTCGCCGACCGCCAGGCGGTTCTCGAACATCCCGGTCCGGGGAAGGTTGCCGGGCGCGTGCGTCACCATCGTCTGGGTTCGCAGGTCGACGTCGACCAGCCTCGAGCCCGTCGTCACCCCGACCAGGCGGATCGGGAGGCCCGCCAGGCGCGGATCGACGGTCACCGGGTTCGACTCGGGCGGCGGGATCGTGGTGGTCGTCGGAACGGGCCGGTCCTCGGTCTGCCGTCGAGCCGTCGACGGCGGGGCCGGGAGACGCTCGCCCGCGAGCGTGGTCGACGTCGCCGCCGCGGCGGCGCTGTCATCGGGCGCGGTGGCCCCGGGCTGCCCGCCGACGCTCTCGCCGTCGCTCCGGCTGGCGCGCCCCACCACCCAGCCGAGCAGCAACGCGACGACGCCGACGAGGACCACCGCCGACATCAGCCGCCATCGCTCGCGCCCGGACGGGACGAGGCCCGGCGCGCCGGTCGGATCGGCTGCCGATCCGACGGGTTCGCCGTCGCCCCGGAACCGCTCGGGCTCGATCGAGGTCAGCTCCACCTCGATCCGACCTTCGTTCACCAGTTCCATTCAGGCACATCGGTGCGTGGATGAACAGGACTTCGCTACCGTCGCCTGGGTGGACACCGTCGCCAGGGCTCGCAGCTACCTCGCAGCGCTCTCCGGCGGCGACGCCGGCGCGGTCGCCGCGCTCGTCACCGACGACTTCGTGAGCGAGCACCTCAGTGCGATCGGCACCGGCTCTCGAGGCCGTGGCGACTACCTGGCCCGGCTACCGGCCTTCCTCGCGCAGTTCGTCGATCTGCGCTACGAGGTGATCGACACGGTGGCCGAGGGCGATCGCGTCGCCGCCCGGTATCGCCTCACCGCGACCTTCGACGGCCATCCGATCGACATCCCGGGTGTGATGCTCCTGACCGTCCGCGACGGGTTGATCGCACACCGGATCGACGTCTGGGACAGCCTGACGTTCCTCCGCCAGACCGGCGCCGTCGAGGAGCGGCCCGACGGCGCGTGAGCCGCTGACTCCGCCCGCCCACCGATCGGCCGGTCAGCTCTGGGCGTCGGCGGGCTCGGCGTCCTCGGGAACCACCGTGGATGCACCGTCTCCTGGCCGGATCCCGACGCTGTTCCAGGGCCGGAGCTCGTCGGCGACCGCGAACGACTCGTCGGCGACGATGTCGTACGCCATCAGGGCGCCGCCGGGCCACTGCGGGTTCTCGCCGCTCGGGAAGAACAGGTAGCGGCCGCCGGGCGACCACACGACGCTCGGCGGGAAGGTGTCGACCGCGAGCTCGCGCCGCTCGCCGGTCACGAGATCGACCAACTCGAACGCAGCCGAGGACGCACCGAACGACACAGCCGCCACCCACCGGTCGTCGGGCGAGATGCCGCTCGAGTGGGCCCCGCCCCAGAACCCGATCGACGTGGTCACGTCGTGCGCGTCGGCCGAACCGTGGTCGGGCACGATCGTGCGCTCGCCCGAGTCTCGGTCGAGGAGGCGCAGGCCACACTGGAGAGTCTCGTCGCAGTCGTGGAACAGCGCGAGGCGAGCGTTGACCGCGACGAGCTCGCCGCTCCCCAACATCTCTGCACCGGCTGCGTCGACGGAGTACACCTTGCCGGCCGCCGTGGCGAGGATGCCGCCGGCGGGGTCCACGCCCACGGCCCAGCCGGCCGTCGTCTCGATCACCGCGCCCGTGGCCTCGCCGTCGATGTCGATCTCCTCGAACCGTGAGGGCCCGTGCGGGCCGTCGCCGACACTTCGCCAGAATCGGTCGGTGCCCGGGATCCACGCCAGCTTCCAGGGGTCGCCGACGTCGACACCGCGTTCCTCGCCGTCGTCGAAGAACACGGTGACGCGCCCGGAATCCCATCGCCGGACCATGACCCAGTCGTCGCCGACCAGCACATCGGACGAACCTGCGACGGGCCGGACCAGCTGGCGGCTGCGGAGCATGCCGGTCTCGAGATCGAGCTCGTTGAGCTGTCCGTCGAAACCGAACCCGACCAGGCGCACGGTCAGACCCTCGAGGCGTTCATCGACTGCGATCTGCTGGGTGACCACCACCGGTGTCGTGGTCGTCGGCACGACGGCCTGGCTGCGCGCCACGACGGTCGTGCGATCGGGCCTGGGGAGTTGCTCGCCCGGCTGGACCAGCGTCGAAGCGGGCGAGGTCGTTGCCGGGGCGGATTCCGTGGTCATGCCCGCATCCTCGTCGCCACCGGCCCGACCCATCACCCAGCCGAGCGACGCCGCGACCACCGCCGTCACCACGGTCGCGGTGATGAGCGCGCCCCTGCCGGGGCCGCCGCCACCGGACGGTGCTGGCCGCTGCGTGGCGGCGATGTCGGGACGCGCCGATGGACCTGCGACCCCGCCGTCGCGTCCCGACGTCAGTTCGATCTCGATCGGCGTGTTCGGCGCCTGATCGTCCACACCTCAATTCGACCTCGCCGGTCGGCGAGCAGCAAGTGGCCAACGACCTTGCCGACGATCCGCAGAACCCGGACTCCGCCTCCGAGGACCGGCCGCCACCGGGTAACATCGATGACATCGACCGGGGAGCTCGCTGGATCGGCGGGCTGAGAGGGTGATCGCCATCGCCGACCCGCACACCTGATCCGGGTAATGCCGGCGGAGGAAGCATGAACGAAACCGTCATCGTGGTCACCGGGGCCGAGCCGCTCGAACCGAGCGCTGTCGCCGATCTCCCCAGGGAACGGATCGTCCTCGCCGCGGACGGCGGGCTCGACCACGCCCTCGCCGCCGGGCTGAGGCCGGCGGGTCTGGTCGGCGACCTCGACTCGGTCACACCCGATGGTCTCGCCTGGGCGGAAGGGCACGCGACGATCGAGCGGCACGACCCGAACAAGGACCAGACCGACACCGAGCTCGCACTTGCGATGGCGGCGAGCCTCGACCCGGCCCGGTTGATCCTGCTGGCGGGGGGCGGCGACCGGCTCGACCACACGGTCGCGGCGATCGGTGCGCTCGGCGCCGCGTCGCTGACCCACATCCCCGAGATCGAGGGTTGGTGGGGCGACCAGCACCTGGTCGTCCTCCACGGCCCCGGTCGAGCCGAGCTCGACCTCCCGACCGGGACCGAGTTCTCGCTGCTCGCGCTCCACGGCCCGTGCACGGGCGTGGTGGTGCACGGCGCGGCCTGGCCGCTGGACGGCATCGATCTCGAACCCGTCGTCGGGCGCGGCGTCAGCAACGTCGCGACGGACCGACCGATCACGATCGCCGTCTCCAGCGGCGTCCTGACCGTCTTCGACGACCGAACCGCCACCGGTGACACGGCCGGCGCCCCCGGCGTCGCCGACACCACGCCCGACGAGGAGCAGCCGTGAACCGCACCACGATCGCCACCGCACTGGCAGCCACCGTCGTTCTCGCCGCGTGCGGCGACGACGGCTCCGACCGCGCGAGGGCGGTGACGCTGGTCGCCTACGAGTCCTTCCCGACCGACGATCCCGACGACCCGCACCCGGTCCAGCTCGCGCTCGACGAGTTCACCGACGAGACCGGCATCGAGGTCGAGGTGCTGATCGCCGGCGACACCGGCACCATGCTCTCCAAGGCGGTGCTGACCGCCGGCAACCCGGAAGGCGACGTCATGTGGGGCGTCGACAACACGTTCCTGTCGCGCGCCCTCGAGGCCGACGTGTTCGAACCCTACGTGCCCGACGGCATCGAGCGGATTCCCAGCGAGTTCACGGATCTCGTTCCCGGTGGCGAGGCGACGCCAGTCGACTTCGGCGACGTGTGCGTCAACTACGACGTCGCGGCGCTCGACGCCGCCGGCCTCGAACCGCCCACCGACCTCGACCAGCTCGCCGATCCCGAGTACGCCGGCCGGCTGGTGGTCCAGAACCCGGCGACCTCCTCTCCCGGCCTGGCCTTCCTGCTCGCGACGGTCGCCGAGTTCGGGTCGGACTGGGAGGCCTTCTGGAGCGAGCTCGACTCGAACGGCGTCGCCGTCGTCGACGGCTGGACGCAGGCCTACTACGAGCGGTTCTCGCTGGCGGGCGGCGATCGCCCGCTCGTGGTGAGCTACGGGTCGAGTCCGCCGTTCGAGGTGCTCGCCGCGGCCGAACCCCCCGACGAGGCACCCACCGCAGTCGTCGAGGCGACGTGCTTCCGGCAGGTCGAGTTCGCCGGCGTGCTGCGGGGCACCGACGCACCCGACGAGGCGCGCCGCCTGATGGACTTCCTGATCAGCGAGCGATTCCAGCGCGAGGTGCCGCTCAACCTCTTCGTCTTCCCGGCGAACCAGGACGTCGAGCTCGACCAGGCCTTCGTCGATCACGCCACGATCGCCGCCGAACCGTTGACGGTCGACCCGGCGCTGATCGACGAGCGCCGGAGCGAGTGGATCGACCGGTGGACCGAGATCGTCGCCGGCTGAACCGACTGCCGCGGTGGTTCGTCACCGCGGTCGCCGCACCACCCGTCGTCTTCCTCGCGGTCTTCTACGCGTGGCCGTTCCTCACGCTCACGGCACGGGGCGTGTCGATCGATGCCATCAGCGACACGCTCGGCAACTCGAGAACGTGGGAGGTGGTCTGGTTCACGTTCTGGCAGGCGGTGGCGAGCACGATGCTGACGTTGCTCGCCGGCCTCGCGCCGGCCTGGGCGGTGTCGAGGTTCTCCTTCCCGGGGCGACGAGTGCTCCTCAGCGTGCTCACGGCGGTGTTCGTGCTGCCGACCGTCATCGTCGGCGCCGCGTTCGTCGCACTCCTGCCGTCGTCGCTCGACCGGAGTGTGTGGGCGATCATCGGCGCCCACGTCGTGTTCAACCTCGCGGTCGTCGTGCGAACGGTCGGCTCGGTCTGGGAGCGGTTGCCACACGACCTCGATCACGCCGCAGCGACGCTCGGCGCCAACCGGTGGGCGACCTTCCGCCACGTCTCGCTGCCGCTGATCCGCCCTGCGCTCGCCGCGGCGGCTGCGATCGTGTTCCTCTTCACGTTCACGTCGTTCGGCGTCATCCGCGTGCTGGGCACTCCCGGGCGCACCACGATCGAGGTCGAGGTCTGGCGCCGGGCGACGCAGCTCGGCGACATCGGCGGTGCTGCCGTCCTGACCCTGCTGCAGTTGCTCGCTCTCGGCGCGATGGCAGCCGGTGCGGCTGCCGTGCAGCGGCGCACCGCCCACGTCGTCGACCTGCGCGAGCCGAGCCGCCACCCGCGGCCGAGCGGTCGCCAATGGTGGACCGTCGGCGCAGCGCTCGGGCTGGCGGTCGTGATGGTCGCCGCGCCGCTGGTCGCGCTCGTCGAGCGCTCGTTCCGGATCGGAGGCGCCTACTCGACCGACGCGTGGCGCGGCCTCGGCAGCAACGAGATCCGACCCGGCCTGCGGCTCGGCGTCGATCCGGGGGACGCCCTGCTCGCCTCGGTGACCAACGCCGCCTGGGCGACCGCGTTCGCGACGGCGATCGGCACCGCCGCCGTCGTCGCGATCACGGTGCTGGGGCGGAGCGGCCGAGCGATCGACACCGGGCTGATGCTGCCGCTCGGCACGTCGGCGGTGACGATCGGATTCGGGATGCTGATCACGTTCGACACGCCGCCGGTCGACTGGCGCGCCTCATGGTGGCTCGTGCCCGTCGGCCACGCGCTGGTCGCCGTGCCGTTCGTCGTTCGCGGCGCCCTCGCAGTCGCCCGGAGCATCGACCCCGACCTCCGGGCTGCAGCAGCGACGCTCGGGGCACCCCCGATCCGCGCCTGGGCGACGGCGACGTTGCCGATGTTGCGGCGACCGCTCGCGACGGGCGGGGGCATCGCCGCGGCGATCTCGCTCGGTGAGTTCGGCGCCACGAGCTTCCTCAGCCGGTCCGGTGAGGAGACGCTCCCGATCGTCATCGAACGGCTGCTGGCGCGGACGGGCGGTGTGTTCCAGGCACAAGCGTTCGCCCTGGCGACCCTGCTCGCCGCGGCAACCGTCGCGATCGTGGTGCTCGTCGACGCAGGAGGCGACCGTGCTCGACGTTCGTGACGTCTCGATCGGCTTCGAGGACGTGCCGGTGCTCGACTCGTTCTCGATCTCGGTCGACGACGGCGAGGTGGTGGCCCTGCTCGGCCCGTCGGGCAGCGGCAAGACCACGCTGTTGCGCATCGTTGCGGGTGTGGTGCGACCCGACTGCGGGATCGTCCGGATCGGCGGGCACGACATGGCCGACGTGCCGACCCATCGGCGCCCGGTCGGGATGGTCTTCCAGGACGAGCAGCTGTTCCCGCACCTCAGCGTCGCCGGCAACGTCGGCTTCGGGCTCCGGATGCAGGGCGTCGGCCGTGACGAGCGCCGGCGCCGGGTCGATGCGATGCTCGAGCTCGTCGGGCTGTCGGGCTTCGGCGAGCGGGCGATCGACAACCTCTCGGGTGGTGAGGCGAAGCGGGTCGCGCTCGCTCGATCGCTCGCGCCGAGTCCCGACGTGCTGCTGCTCGACGAGCCGCTGACCGGCCTCGACCGCGAGCTCCACGATCGGCTCGCGGTCGACGTGTCGCAGATCCTCCGGCGTGCTGCGACGACTGCGCTCTGGGTGACGCACGACCGCGCCGAGGCCGAGGCCGTCGCCGACCGCATCGTCGAGCTCGGACCTCGGTAGCGTCGTACCGTGCTGGTGGTCGAGCTCGATGCGGTCGACACCCACCCGCTCCGGCGGTCCGTGCTGCGCGACGGCACGGACAGCGATGTCGTCGAGTTCGAGGGCGACGATCTCCCGACGACGCTCCATCTCGGCGTCCGTCACGGCGACCTCCTCCTCGCCGTGTCGACCTGGGTGGTCCGGGAGTTCGAGCCGCAACCCGGCGTACCGGCGCATCAGCTGCGCGGCATGGCGACCGAACCGCGGCACCGCGACCAGGGCCTCGCGTCGCTCCTGCTGCACGCCGGTCTCTTGCGTTGTAGCGACGCGGGCAGCCGACTGGTGTGGGCCCGCGCCCGGTCGACGGCCCTGGGCTTCTACCGCCGGCACGGCTTCGACACCGTGGGGGCGGAGTTCGTCGACGCAGCGACCGGCCTGCCGCACCGCACGATCGTGTTCGAGCTGGCATCGCACGACGCGAGGGCCGTTTCCGCTTCGCGGAACTCCTGACCCTCACTGCCCCTGAGGTCACCATGAAGCAGCAGCCGTCACATCACCCCTACTCGTCCGTGCTCCGCCAGCGTGCCGCCGAGCTCCGTTCGCTCGCCTCGGCGATCGAACGATCGGTCGTCCTGACGCTCGGCGACGCCCCCGACAACTGGTGGGGCGACACCCGGGCGCATCTCTGCGAGCGGCTGCTCGAACGCAACCTCCACCAGCTCCATCAGGCCGCCGACGATCTCCGCACGACGTCGTTCCGGTTCCGCCGGCGCGCCGAGGAGTTCGATGCCGCTCACCGAGTCCGCCACGCCGCATGAGCGGCGCTGCGGAGGTGTCGGCCGCACGCAGGCGGGTCGAGGCAGCGCGCGACGAGCTGCGCCGGCTGCGCTCGAGCGATCCGGCCGCCGCGGCCGCGGTGCGAGCCGTTCGGCTGACCGTGCGCACGCTCGAGGACTTCTGGTTGCCGGCGATCTCGCTCGCCGAGCGGGAGGCGGAGGCGCGGTCCGGTGATGCCGCCGGCGATCGAGAGGGCCGGGACGGGACGAATCGTCGAGCGGACGGTCCCGGCGGCTGAGCCGCGCGATTCAGAAGAGCCCGGCCGGGCGCACACCGTCGAGGTCGAGGCGGCCCATCATCCACCCGAGCCGCTCCGACGGTGCGAGCCGGAGCACCGCGTCGGGAAGCGGCGTCATCCCCATCGGTTGGCGGGCCGTCCAGAGCATGCCCATCAGGCGCAGATCGCGCCGGACGTAGTCGGCCGGCATGTCGCCGAGCTCGTAGCCGAGGCCGAGATCGACCCGGTGCACCTCGACCTCGCGTTGACGCAGGAGAGGGAGCTGCCCGGTCGGCCGCTCGCCGGACAGCATCCGGGAGGTGCCGTCCCAGTCGCCGTGGGTTGCCCACCGCCGCTCGAGCGCCGCCGCGCTCGTGGCGACGTCGTCGACCAGCTCCGGCCAGGGCCGGACCGCGCCCCGCTCGATGTCGGCGGTGCGGCCCTCCGGCCCGTGCGGGTACTGCGGGCATCCGTCGAGCATCGAGACGTGCCCGTCGGCGTTCCGGGCGATGTGGGTGAGCACGTGCCCGATCGACCAGCCGGGGAGCCGGGACGGCGCGGACGGGTCGACGTCGGTCAGCTCCCGGAGGTGGCCGACCAGCGCTGCGTGCGAGGCACGGCAGGAGGCGATGTCCCCGCGTACCTCGCCGGACTCGCCCTCGACCTCTGCGGCGTTCGTGCGCGCCCCGGACGATTTGCCACCCACGCGAGCGACCGTAGCCGAGGCGTGGCAGGCTGGGCCGATGCAACCCTCCCCACGATCCACCGTGCAGCTGGGCATGATCGGGCTGGGCCGGATGGGCGCCAACATGGTGCGTCGCCTCATGGCCGACGGGCACGAGTGCGTGGTCCACGACGTCAGCACCGAACCCATCGACGAGCTCGCCGGCGAGGGCGCGACACCGGCTCACACACTCGACGACCTGGTGGCGGCGCTCGAACCACCCCGTCACGTGTGGGTGATGATCCCCGCCGCCTTCGTCGGTGCGACCGTCGAGCGGCTCGCGCCGCTGCTCTCGCCCGGCGACACGATCGTCGACGGCGGCAACTCCTGGTATCGCCACGACGTCGATCGCAGCGGCCCGCTGTTGGCCGACCACGGCGTGCACTACCTCGACGTCGGCACGAGTGGCGGTGTGCACGGCCTGGAGCGCGGCTACTGCCTGATGGTCGGTGGCAAGACCGAGGCGGTCGAGCGGCTGGAACCGGTCTTCGACTCGCTCGCGCCGGGCCTCGACGCGGCCGAGCGCACGCCCGGCCGCGACGGCCCGCCCGATCCGGCCGAGCGGGGATGGCTGCACTGCGGCCCGTCGGGCGCCGGGCACTTCGTCAAGATGGTCCACAACGGCATCGAGTACGGCCTGATGGCGGCGTACGCCGAGGGCCTCAACGTGCTCGCCAAGGCCGACATCGGCGCCGAGGACCATGCCGCCGACGCCGAGACCGCGCCGCTCAGTGACGCCCGCTACTACCAGTACGACATCGACCTCGCTGCGGTCACCGAGCTGTGGCGGCGCGGCTCGGTGGTGACCAGCTGGCTGCTCGACCTCACGGCCGAGGCGCTGCTCGAGGACCCCCGCCTCGACGAGTACGCCGGCCACGTCAGCGATTCGGGCGAGGGCCGCTGGACGGTCCACGCGGCGATCGACGAGGGCGTCCCGACGCCGGTGCTCTCGGCGGCGCTGTACTCGCGGTTCGAGTCGCGCGGTCGAGCCGACGTCGCGAACAAGGTGCTCTCGGCGATGCGAGCGGGCTTCGGAGGCCACCGCGAGCGGAAGGAGTCCAGCCGATGATGCTGCTCGACAGCGAGCAACCACGCGCCGACGCGCTCGTGCTGTTCGGCGCCACGGGCGACCTGGCCAAGCGCAAGCTGTTTCCTGCGCTCTATCACCTCGAGCGCACCGGCGCGCTCGACGTGCCGGTCATCGGCGTCGCCCGCAGCGACTGGACCGACGACGCCTTCTGCCAGAACGCCCACGACGCGATCATCGCGTCCGAGCCGCACGCCGACGCGGCGGTGATGGACCCCCTGATGGAGCGGCTCGACCTCATCCAGGGCGACTACGCCGAGCAATCGACCTGGGAGGAGCTGCGCGCCACCCTCGACCGTCACGGCTCGAAGAACGCGGTGTACTACATGGCGATCCCGCCGTCGATGTTCCCCGAGGTGGCGAGGCGACTCGCCTCGGTCGACCTCAACCACCGCGGCCGCATCGTCGTCGAGAAGCCGTTCGGCCGCGACCTTCCCTCCGCGCAGGAGTTGAACGCCACCTTGGCGTCGGTCTTCCCCGAGGAGCGGATCTTCCGCATCGACCACTACCTCGGCAAGGAGAGCGTCGAGGATCTCCTGGTCTTCCGATTCTCGAACACGTTGCTCGAGCCGATCTGGAACCGCCGGTACGTCCGCAGCGTGCAGGTCACGATGTCCGAGACGATCGGCGTCGAGGGGCGCGGCTCGTTCTACGACGGCGTCGGAGCGATTCGCGACGTGCTGCAGAACCATCTCCTGCAGGTGGTGGCACTGCTCGCGATGGAGCCGCCTGCCGGCTCGGACGCCCAGTTCCTCCAGGACGAGAAGACGAAGGTGATGGCGGCGATGACGGCCATCGACCCCGCCCACCTCGTGCGCGGTCAGTACGTGGGCTATCGCGACGAGCCGGGCGTCGAAACCGACTCGTCGGTCGAGACGTTCGCTGCGGCCCGGTTGGAGATCGACTCCTGGCGGTGGGCGGGCGTCCCGTGGTACGTGCGGGTCGGCAAGGCCCTCACCGAACCGGCCACCGAGGCGGTCGTCGAGTTCCACTCACCGCCGCGCCTGCTGTTCGACGAAGCCGGCGGCCCGGCGCCGGACCGCAACCTGGTGCGGTTCCGGCTCGGCAACAGCGACGGTGTCACGTTCGCGCTGCAGGCCAAGACCCCGGGGCCGCACCTGGACAGCCAGGAGGTCGACATCTCCGTCGACTTCGCCGCCGCGCTCGGCGAGCGGTCCGAGGCGTACGAGCGTCTGCTCGGCGACGCGATCGCCGGCTCCCCGCGTCGGTTCGCACGCCAGGACGTCGTCGAGCAGACCTGGCGCGTCGTCCAGCCGGCACTCGACGAGCCCGGCCCCGTTCACCCGTACTTCCGAGGTTCCTGGGGGCCGAGCGAGGCCGACCGCCTGCTCGCAGACGGCGACCACTGGTACGACCCGAGCAGCTGACGCTCGGTCTGGGCCGCACCTGCACTACGGCAGGTCACGAGCTCGTCGACTGGTGTTCGGTCGAGCCGGAACGTGCCGACGACATCACCTGAGTCCTGGTCCCGGACCTCGACCGTCTCGGCATCGAGTCGCTCCGCCTCGGCGTCGAGGACCACGTACGCGGGACCGTCGGTGGGCCCCTCGTTGAAGACCAGTACGTGCCAGCTCGGCGGGAAGTCAGCGGCCCGATATCGGCCGTCGGGTGGCGCCGGAACGAGCTCCTCGTCCGGCACGAAGCGTTCCTCGCCGATCGCAAGCTCCAGCGTGCACCCGGCCCAGATCTGGACCGGTGCGACGTCGCCGATCGCCAGCTCGCTCGGGGGCTCGACAACGTCGACGTCTCCCGACGACGCCTGCGGTGATCCAACCCGCCCGACGGCCGACTGGATCACCGCGACCTCACGGTAGGGCTCCTCGGCGCATCGGGCGGCGAGCTCGGCAACCTCCTCACTCGGTGTGAACTCCTCCAAAGCGTCAGGCCGGTGGTACCCGCCGCCCGCCTCGATTGCGTCGCCGACCGACAGAACCGTGTCGTCGGGCAACAGCACGGTCGCCGACTCGGGCAGCCAGCGCGTGAAGTACTCCCACAGCACCGGGTGACGAAGGCCGGCGTCCACGACATAGAGGCACTCGCCGTCGAGTTCGAGCCGACCACGAATGAGCGCTCCTTCGACCGTCACCGTCGGCAGGCGGTCTGCTGCTGAGGTGGAGCCGCCGCGCTCCCGCCAGAACATCACGGGGCCGGTGACACCACCGGTGGGATCGGCTCGCTCCATCACGACGGTGGCGGCCGACCGCCCATCGGCGGCGCTGTGCGATGTCGTCGCGTGGGGCGACCGGCGGTCCGCAGCCGTGGCACTCACGGACGGAGCCGTTGACGGCGGGTCTGCATCGCAGGCAGCGACGAGCGACGCAACGACGATGGACGCAGCGATCGACCTCATGGCCTCTTCGACGCCGCATCTGCCGGTCGCGGTTCCGGGTGGTGTGCCACTCCCCGTGACATGGTCGGGCTCCTGATCATCCTTACCGGACTCGCGTCTCGACCTTACCCATGTCCTGGGGC
>JAAUYD010027894.1_pt1 | contig 31730 bp, 26 predicted proteins | sample 7278101 | NCBI WGS metagenome assembly JAAUYD01 (sample SAMN14350128, study PRJNA611818) | marine sediment metagenome | isolation source: surface marine sediment (0.6m) | place: French Polynesia: Moorea | collected 2018-08
CTCCGTCCGAGGAGCATAAAGATGATGATGGTTGGAATAATCGCCAGAGCGGTTCCGGCCATCAGACCGGCCCAATCCGGTGCTCCCTGAGGGGTTTGTGACCGAAAGATGCCGAGGGCGACCGTCAACACCCGGACCCCTTCGTCTTTACCGACAATGAGCGGCCACAGGTATTCATTCCACGATTGAATAAAGGTAATGATGGCCAGCGTGAGGATTGGGGGTTTGCTGACCGGCAGAATGATGCGGAAGAAGATGGTTAAATAGTTGGCGCCGTCGAGCATGGCCGCTTCTTCGAGATCTTTGTTGATGCCCAGAAAAAATTGGCGCAGGAAAAAGACCGCGAAGGGGGTCATCAAGAAATAGGGAGCCACAATTCCGATAAATGTGTCGGTCAGATTGAGATTGTTGATCAACACGAAGTTTGGGATCAGGGTCACAATGCCGGGGACCATGAGGGCTGAGATGTACAGGAAAAACAGCTGATCCCGAAACGGGAATTTGAGGCGCGCAAAGGCGTAGGCAGCCGTGGCGCTAAAAAACACCTGTCCCACGGTAATTAAGGTAGAGACAATAAACGAGTTCCGCAAGAAGAGGAAGAATTTTAGCGCCTGACCGGAGCCGCCGGCCTCAACGGCCGCCGTCGTATCGAGAAAACCTAAAACGCGTAAAAAATTGTCTATCGTAAAATCAGCTGGCCACAGCGCCGCCGTATCGGTAAAAACGCGGCTGGGGACGGTTAAACCGGTGCGCACAACCCACCAGAAGGGGAAAAGGGTGATAAAGATGACGATGCCCATCACCACCCACATCACAATACGGGTTGGGCCTCTAAATTGAGCTTGAGCGGTTGAGTTTGCCATAAGGGGTCTTCCTTACAAAGATAAGCCGAAAGGGGTTGCTGAAAATAACGGATTGGGAGATCGCAAATGTCTAATCCGTTTCGTCGGCCCGCAGCAGCCGCATCTGAATAATGCTGACCACAACGAGAATCAGGAACAAAGCCACGGAAACGGTTGTGGCGTATCCCATATTGAATCGTTCAAACGCCTGCTCGAAGATCAGCCAGTTGATCACTTCGGTGGCGTTAATCGGGCCACCCTGGGTGGTGATGGCGATGGTGTCAAAAATTTGGAAAGAGCCGATGACGGACGTGACCAGGACAAAGGCCAGCACCGGCCGCAGCATCGGGAGGGTAATGCCCCAAAACGTTTGCCAGTCGTTGGCCCCATCGATAGAGGCCGCCTCATAAATAGATTTGGGGATCGTTTGCAGCCCGGCAAAGACCAGCAGGGCGGTATAGCCGACGTGTCGCCAAACGTTGATCCCGGCAATGGAAGCGATGGCGTAATCTGGATTGCCCAGGAAGGGAATGCTGTCCAGCCCGAGGGTTTCTAAACCGACATTGACAATACCCAACCGTGGATCGAGCATCCACAGCCACAGAAGGCCGACGACCACGTTGGGCATCAGCCAGGGGAGCAGGATAATACCGCGCACGATGATCGACCGCGTCAGCCGATCCATCATCACGGCAATGAGAACCGCCAGTAAGGTCTGGATAGGAATGTTCCAGAGCACATAGGACAGGGTGACGAGCAGGGCATCCCAGAAATCATCATCAACAACCAGCTCCTGATAATTTTCCAGACCGACAAAGGTCGGATCTGAGAGCATGTTCCAGTCGGTGAAGCTGATGAACAGCCCCCGCACGGCCGGCACGGCATAAAAGGTGACAAAGCCGATGAGGCTGGGAAGAAGAAAAAGGTAGGCCACGGCTTTTTCATTGGCGAACATCTGTCTTAACCGGGTAGGCCAGCTAGGCACTTTGACGGCAGAAGCCTGGGAAGCCATATGATCTCCTTATGGTGAGTGGGGGAATTTCCTCGTTCCGTTACCGATAACGTTACCGGTAACGGCATTATGACAAAAAAAAACCGGCCTGTCAAGCCGATAGATTATTTATGTTTGATTTAGGGGAGCCGTGGATTCACGGATCACCAGTTCCACTCCCATATGGATCGTTTCCACCGGCCGGTGGGGATCTTCAATGAGCGCCAGCAGCCGCTTAAAAGCCAGCCGCCCCAATTCATATTTGTCAACGGAAATCGATGTGAGGGCCGGCGAATTCATGGTAGCCAGCTGAATGTCATCAAATCCGATAATGGAAATATCTTCCGGTACGCGGCGGCCAATATCGCGGCAGGCGCGAATCGCCCCCAGGGCCATCAGATCGTTATAGCAAAAAAGGGCGGTGAGTTCCGGCTGCTGACCGAGCAGCGAGGTGGCGGCCCGATAACCACCGGCGAGATTGGCGGATTCTTTTTCGATGTACTCTTCGCGGACCGGGAGGCCGTGTTTGGCGAGAGCGCTTTTGTACCCTTGAACCCGTCGCACCTGACCGGGGAAAATTTGGGCATTTGACAACATACCGATTTGCCGGTGACCGAGCGAAAAGAGGTAATCAACGGCGCTTTCCGCTCCCTTTTTATTATCAATCAGCAGCAGGTTGACGTTTGGGTGTTCATAGAGACGATTGATTAATACCATCGGCCGGAAGGTGTCGGCAAATTTGGTCAATTCTTCATCAGCGGCGTGATGGGTAAAAGTAATCAGCCCATCCACGCCCTGAGCCACGAGCATGTTGAGCAGCCCCAGCTCCAGCTCGGCTTTTTCATCGGTGTTGACGATCAGGGCGGAGTAATCGTGAGCCAGGGCGGTATCCTGCACACCCCGGGCCATTTCGGGGAAAAAGGGGTTGGTAATATCCTGCAGGACCAGGCCAACCATAAACGTGCGCTGGGTATTTAGCGCTTGCGCCAGGCGGCTGGGCCGGTAACCCATGGTGTTAACCAGCTCCAGGATCCGCGCTTTGGTTGCGGGGTGGATTTCCCCTTTGTCATTGATGGCCCGAGAGACGGTTTGTTTGGAAACGCCGGCTGCTTTGGCCACGTCATCGATGGTGACACGCTGTTTCATGTTGTCCTCGCTACTCCCGTTACTGTCACGTGAGCGGTCACGGAAAGTGTAGATGAGATGGGGGAGAAAGGCAAGTGGATAGGGTAGTTATTCGTTATTGGTTATTGGTGTAATAGTGTATTAGTGTATTAGTGTAATGGTATATTTGTTAGGGTGATCCCTATGGCAATTCAAGTCAATAAACCAATAACCAATACACTAATATACCAATATACCAATGCACTTATTTTATGGAGATTAAATGGTTGGGCTCCTGCCCGTCCAGCACTCGTTGGCAGTTGGCGAATTGAGCGCGATTAATGGCATATTGTCGTTCGACGGTGCCGCTGGCGATGTGAGGGGTGGCGATGACGTTTGGCAGCTGAAAGATCGGGTGGTCGGCAGGGGGCGGTTCCGGATCATAGACGTCGATCCCGGCCCCAAAGAGATGCCCGGACAGAAGGGCTTCGTGTAGCGAGGGTAGGCTGTATGTTGGCCCGCGGCTGGTGTTGATAAAAATCGCCCCCGGCCGCATGCGCTCAAACTCTGCCGAACCTATCATCCCGCGCGTCAGAGGGGTGAGGGGAACGTGCAGGGTAAGAATATCCGACTGGGCAACAGCGGTGGCGAATGACACCCGCTGTAAATCGTATCGTTTTTCTAGCTCGACGGGCATCTCCAGAATGTCGTTGTACAGCACCCGGCAGCCAAAGGCGTGAGCCAGGTGGGCGACTCGTTTACCAATGCGGCCGAGGCCGATGATCCCCAACGTTTTGCCGTGTAAATTGTGAGAGCCCTGCCGCCAGCCAAACATATTCCATCCGCCGTTCATCATCGATTGGCGCACGGCCGGGAGCTGCTTGGAGAGGGTCAGGATCATCATAAACACGTGCTCCGAAACCCCTTCGGCCGTCATCGCCGGAGTCACCGCGGCCGGAATCCCCATTTGATGAAGCGTGACCACGTCAACGGCGTCATATCCGACCCCGTTGTGCATGACGAGCCGGCAGTTTGACAACAGCCTTGCTTGAGCGGTGGACAGCTCCGTGCACACGACAAAATCCGCCTTGGGGAGCAGCGCTTCACTTTGCTCAGTATCCGCCAAATCGAGAAATGCCACCTCAAATTCCGGGGGTGCAACCTCGGCTACAACCTGCTGTATCCACGGATGAACTGTCGTAAATACAATGAGATGCTTTTTCGACAAAGGGTTCATTTCTCCTCCCAATACCCAACACCTAACACCCATCACCCAACACCTAAATACCGAATCGAATCCTGTGGGGTACTCAAATACACCACCCCTTCTTTAGTCACCACCACATCTTCTTCAAGGCTCATGATGCCCCGCCCCTCGACCACCACGTGTAATTCGAGCGTGAAGACGTTGCCTACTTCCACTTCCAGTTCGCAAGACCCCTTGTACCGTTCCCACTGTGGGCCAAGCACCGTGCCACCATCGTGAGCCACTCGCCCCATCATGTGGCCAAAGGCATGCATGTATTCGGGATAGCCGTGGTCAACGATAAATTCCCGGGCCGCTTCGTCTACTTTCCAGCCTGGGGTGCCCGGGCGTAGGAATTTTTCCCCGGTTTGGATCGCCCCGGAAACTGCCATAAACGCCCGCTGCACGTCCGGTGGGGCTTCTGTCTCCCCATCATTTAGCACATACCACATGCGCTGTAAATCAGAGGCGTAACCGTTTTCGCGCACGCCCAGATCGATGTGCAGCAAATGCCCTTTTTGCAGCGCCACATCCCCTGGTACCGCATGCCCCACGGCCGAGTCGGGGCCACAGGTGACAATCGGGTTAAACGGCTTGGGCCAGGAGTAGCCAAGCCCCATCTCGTCGATACGGCCGTGCACAAAATCGGAAATTTCTCGTTGGGTCATGCCCGGTCTGACAAAATTCTCGATTTCATCAAACAATTTTTCGGTGGTTTGAACCGCCTGGCGAATGCGGGCGATCTCGATTGGGCTTTTACGGCCGCGCAGGTGAAAATTGATCTGCTCGGCCGAAATCAACCGTTCCTCAAATCCGCTGCCGGCCAGATAATTGTGCAGCGTGCGAAACATGCCGTGGCTCAACCCGTCAGCGGCGACATCTCGCTCTGAATAATTGATGGCGATGGTGCGCGGCTGCAGCCTGTTTAGCTGCTCCAACAAAGGAGCGCGGATTCCTTCATTGTAGCCAATCACTTCACTGTAAACGCCCATCTCGAGCAAATTGGCGCTGTCATATTGCCCGACAAGGGCGATTTTCTCCCCTGTTTTGGTGATCAGGAAGGCGGAGTGCCAGGTTAAATCCCCACCAAAGATCAGCTCCAGGGCGGGGTCAGGGGCCATCGACGTTTCGCGCACAAACGTGAGCCACAGATCGATGTCGAGCTCCCGCAAAATGTGCACGGCCTGGGTCACTTTTTCGGAAATTAATTGGGTGTCTTCCATAAATTTTCAGCTCTCAGCCGCAGATTAACACCGATTACCACAGATTTTTCTTTCTAATCTGTGAAAATCCGTGTAAATCCGTGGCTATTTTACAAATCGTTTTCCAATTGATGGCCTATGCCGAGTCGAGATTATCGATCAGAGCCAACATCTCCTCCGTTGGGGGAATGTCGGTCATGTTGTGCCCATAGTGGACAAAGCGCACCACCCCCTCTTTATCAACCAGCAGCTGGGCGGGCATACGGCCGAATTTAAAGAGCTTGATCTGCTGGCCGTAAAGCTTGAGCACCGAATGCTTAGGATCGGGCAGACCGACAAACGGCAGATCGTTTTCCCCAAAATAGTCAGCGAACTTTTGGGCATTTTCCGGCCCCACCACGACAACGGCCGTATCCCGTTCGACAAATTTCTCATGATCCTGGCGCAACTGCGCCATGTGCGCGCGGCAGTACGGTCATATAAAGCCGCGGTTAAAGACGAGCAGAACATTTTGCTGTCCCTGAAAGTCCGTGAGTGATACCGATTCTCCTTGATAGCTTTCAAGGGTAAAAGGGGGTGCCTGGCTGTTTAATTCAACACTGGCCATGATTACTCTCCATTTTTTTGAGTAGTTTACAAAAATAATTGTTAATAGAAGCCGCGGATTTTCACAGAGCTCCGCAGGAGCAAGAGAATAATCCGGGCTTATCCGTGAAATCCGCAGCTATTTCTTTAGCAAAAACGTCAGCGGGATATGCACCCGCTCACGCCACGCGGATTCTGAATGTTCCGCGCCTTCAAAGCGGCGGGTGATCCAATCTTTTTCACCCTGATAACCTGATTCCCGCATGAGTGCATCTACTTTGAGCTGATGGGGTTCATACAGCGCATCGAGGGTTTCTGTGCCGTAATCATAATAAATGCGATGATGGCCGGGCTGCGGCAAATGTTCTTTTAAGTAGTCGAGCATGACCCCATCCACCGCCGGCCAGTGGGTCGAGACGCAGCCCGCTCCGGAAAAAACATCCGGATATTGACATAATGCATAGAGCGAGACCAGCCCGCCCATGCTTGAGCCCATGACAAAGGTATGCTCCCGGCTGCAAACCGTGCGATATTCCCCGTCGATAAATGGTTTTAGCTCTTCAACCAGAAAGCGCAAATAGCTGTCGGAAAGGATGGTGTTGCCAAAATCTGGAGGCAGCTTCTTTTGCGCTTTCTGCCCTTGGGCGGTTTCAAACGGCCGCTGCGGCAGATACTCGGCCAGCCGTCTGTCGGTATTCCAAATGCCGACGATGATGACTTTAGGCACTTCACCGGCCGCGATGAGCTTCTCCATAGCGGGCACGATCCCCCAATCTTCGCCGGAGTCGGAATATTGTTTGTAGAACAGGTTTTGGCCATCGTGCATATACAAAACGCCAAAACGTTTTTTTGAATCAGCCCGATAACCCGGCGGCAGCCAGACATCGACATTTCGCGGCTTAATGAAAGCTGAAGGGAAGTTTTTGTGGTGCTTTAGTTGATGACTCATAGATTAATAAAAAAATTATAGGGAGTAGATTATCGTAGAGGTCAGAAGGACCATAACCCGGATTACTGGGACTAGGTTGTGTTGATATTTGGGTAATTCCTTCACCCCCGCATTGAAATGCGGGGCTAAAGGTTCGAAATTGATTGCATCCCAACCCATTAGCCGTCGATTTTAATCGGCGGATGTAGAAAATGCCGTCATTTTAACGGTGCACCCATCATTAAAATCACTCAAACGTCAATGGAACCTAATTCTTCGACAATTCCTTTCCTAAGCCACTTTGCAAATTCCTCATATGTTGTCTTGTTAATGAGTTCAACGACAAATCAGCACCGGCCGGTTGCGCGTTCGCAATACTTCATCAACTGTACTACCCAGAACGATACTGCGCCACGATTTGGCGCTGTAACCACCGATCAAAACTAAATCGATGTCATTTTCTCTAGCAAAAGTCATGATCATTGCGCCCGTTTTTTTCCCTTTTTGCCTGATGACATTCCCGTTCACCCCTCGTTCGGCCAAATAGCGGCCGGCTTCCCCGGCTGCTTCTGGGGCATTGATGCACAACACCTGCAGGTCAGAACCCCACTGCCCGGCCATGTAAGTGGCGATATAAAGCGCCTCTTTTGCTTTGGGGTGGCCATCATAAGCGAGCAGCAGGCGATTTGGCCGGGTCGGCGTGCTGGGAACCGCCAAAATCGGCCGAGGGCAGCGGCGAATGAGCTGAGAGACGCCAGATCCGAGTCTAGCTACAGCGGAAGGGCCAGGCGGATGGGATAAGCTGAGGATGACGAGGTCTAAAAAGCGGGCCACGGCGCAAATTTTGTCAACGATGACCCCGGTCTCCACTAAAAAATGGCCCTTAATCTCAGCCTCCGAGCAGCGTTGGTCAAACGTTTGTTGAAGAGCAGCTACCGTGGGGTCAGCCTGGTTCATCTTGCTAGCTACCACATGCAGTCCAATAATCTGACCGTTTTCGCGGCGAGCCAAATGAATTGCCTGGGTCAACGCATCCCAACAGGCATCCGTACCATCCAGGGCCACCAAAATATTGCGGAATAAGCGTGTGTCTCCGGTGAGCGGCCGGTCTAGTCGCCACTGACCGGCCGGTGGCCCTTCCTGGATCACGCGGGGGGTAACCGCTTCGGCCACTTTTTGCCCGACCCGCTGCGGCCGAGAACTGTGTTGGGCGACCAGATCCACCGCTACGGCATATGGTTCAATCTCTAAACCCCACTGTTCAATTAAAGCTTCCCGCCGCTTAAAAATCCAGATAAACAAATCTGCTCGGGTGCGCTTTGGAAACTCCTGCAGTAAACCACGCCGATTGATATAGTCGACCGTTGGCCGGTAGAGCTGATCGTGCCAGATGACGGCCGCATCTTTTAATGAGGTGTCTTCGTCGAGCCCCTGCCGCACCGCCTCGATCTGCCCCAGAAGCCAGCCGTATTGATTGGGCTGGGTGACCTTAAATTTGCTCTGCGGCCGGCTTTCATCCAGCCCGGTTTCCCCCAGAAAGTCACTCAGCTCGCTTTTTATGATCAAATCAATCGGCTGGTCATCGGCCGTCAGGGGCACCTTGGTTTTGACAAGGGTCACATTGGCGTCAATATGGGTTTCATCAGCCTGCCGGGCTACCGACACCCGATGATGACCATCCAGGACAAAATACACCTCGCCAATTTGATAAACTTCAATGGGGGGCACCCCTTCCAGAGAAGTGACGGCCAATTCGACCTGAGTCCAGCGACCTCTGTCCCCTTCAACCAGCGGCAAGAAGCCCCGCGTAAAATCTTGATAGCGATCGACGCTGCCCACGATGGCATCTAGCGGAATCGATTGAAAGGTTTTGGCCGGCAGCTCATGACCGTGCAGCTGATGGCGCACTTTTTCATAATCAAGCAAATCGGCCGACCGGCCGGTCAGAAACGAAAGCAGCCGCTCGATGTTTGCCCGTCGGCGGGCTCGATAAAAGTCGTCGATGGCTCGTAAATAATCTTGGGTGCGATTTTCCATTAGTAATTGGTGTATTGGTTTATTTGTATATTAGTTATTGGTTATTGGTATATTTGTTTATTCGTGAAATGGCTTGCCTATTCAACCCCTTTTCCAAACACCCATCTGCCTGAAAATCTATAATCATTTAAACTACCAATACACCAATATACTAATATACCAATTAACCAATAACCAATATACTAATTAACCAATTTTCTTGGAGGTTTTATGCCATTTTCCCGGATTGATTTACATGAAGGCAAGTCGGAATCTTACATTCAGGCGATAAGTGACGGTCTGCACGAGGCGCTGCAGGCCTGCTTCAACGTACCCGAGAGGGATCGCTTTCAGATTATCTCGGAACACAAGCCGGGGCGCATCATCTATGATGATTATTTTGACGTCAACCATTCAGACGCCTTTGTCTTGATCCAGATAACCATGGGCAGCGGCCGTTCTCAGGCCCAAAAGCGGGCCTTTTTTAAGCGGCTGGCCGAAAATCTAGCGCGGTCCCCAGGTTTGCGCCCCGAAGATTTGTTTATCGTCTTGTCAGAAAACGCGCTTGAAAACTGGAGCTTTGGCAATGGGGAAGCCCACTGCCTGACCGTGCCGCGAGAAATGTGGCGTTAGCGCTTGCCGGCTGATTGGTTTATTAGTGTATTAGTTTATTGGTATATTTGTTTATGGGTGTTGCAACGCGTTTGAAAAAGGCTCGTTTGCCTACCCGGATGATCTAAATGCAAATCGAGCCAGCATACCAATACACCAATAACCAATACACTAATAAACTAATAAACCAATCCTCTCCTAACTGTATCTTTTCACCCTCAAATCTGCCTGTGCTTTATGGGCCATAAACCGCTCGTATTCGCACAATCTGGAGCAGTATTCGCCGATCATGGCGCTGGCTTCATCGGTTAACACCCGCTGATAGGTGACGGTCTTGATAAACTTACCGACCCACAAGCCGCCGGTATAGCGGGCGGCCAGCTTGGTGGGCAGGGTGTGGTTGGTACCGATCACCTTGTCCCCATAGGCAACGTTGGTGCGCGGACCGAGGAAAAGGGCGCCGTAGTTGGTCATATTATTTAGGAAGAAATCGTCGTCGGCGGTCAGGATCTGGACGTGCTCGCTGGCCACCTTGTCGGCCTCAACCAAGGCTTCCTGATGGTCGGCCACGAGAATTATCTGCCCGTAATCGCGCCAGGCGACGCCGGCGATATCGGCCGTGGGCAGGGTTTCGAGCTGGCGGCCGATTTCCGTTTCGGTGTCGCGGGCCAGCTGTTCGCTGGTGGTGATGAGCACCGCCGGGGAGGTGGGGCCGTGTTCCGCCTGACCGAGAAGATCGGTGGCTACCATTTCCGCATCGGCCGAGTCGTCGGCCACGATAAGCACCTCGGTCGGACCGGCCAGGAGATCAATGCCGACCTGGCCGAAGAGCTGTCGCTTGGCTTCGGCAACGTAGGCGTTGCCAGGACCGACCAGCATGTCGACCGGTTCCAGGGTTTCGGTGCCGAGAGCCATGCGGGCGATCGCCTGAACGCCGCCGATGATGTGGATCTCGTCCGCGCCGCCAAAATGCATGGCCGCGATGGTCTCTCTGGGCAATTCCCCATTGATCGGGGGGGTGCTGGCGATGATGCGCTTGACCCCGGCCACGCTGGCGGTAAGAACGCTCATGTGGGCGGAGGCGATCATCGGATAGCGGCCGCCGGGAACATAGCAGCCAACGGAGTTTACGGGAAGATTTTTGTGCCCCAGAATAACGCCGGGTAGGGTTTCAACTTCAACATCCTGCAGGGCCGCTTTTTGCACCTCGGCAAAGTGGCGCACCTGGTCTTGGGCGAATTTGAGATCGTCGATGGTTTGCTGGGGCAGGGAGGCGATGATTTCAGAGATTTGATCTTCGCTGAGCTTGAAGCTGTCTGGATTCCAGTTGTCGAACTTCACCGACAGTTCGCGAACCGCTTCATCACCACGGGTGCGAATATCGGCCAGGATGCCGCGCACGACCTCCTGCACTTTTTGGTCCGCTTCAAAGAGGAAGTCGGCACTTTTTCCGGATTTTAAATATTTAGCCATGGGAAACTCCTTTTAAATTACGAGATGGGAAGTACGAGATACGGAATTTGATTTGGTGCTCAAAGAATGATTTATTCGATTAAAACCGATTAATCGTACGTCGTTTTTCCCATATCGAATTTGATTCGATAAGTTTTAATCTCATACGGTTTAAACTGATCCACAAAAGTGTGGTTGTCGAGCAGAGCCAGCGGGCTGGGGTTTTCTTCCAGCAAATCGGTTTCGGCCGCGTCATCTATTTGGACCGCGAACTCGAAGTTGATTTTTCCGCGGCTGCCGCTGCTGTCGAAGGTCCGCAAAATGAGGTCATCCCCATCTTCCGCCTGTTTGAGCACTTCGACAATTAAGCTGTCTGAATCGACCTTGAGCATTGAGCGGGTGGCCGGCAAATTGGCGCTGAGGCCATTTTCAATGGTGGGTATGTCGACCACAGCGGCCGGAATGTTGAGCTCGTACGCCCGGCGCACGACCTGAGCCTGCCGCCAGGTTCCGGCATGCGGGAGCAGGGAATAGGTAAATTGATGATGGCCAATATCGCTTTGCCCGTCCGGCCGGACCGGACTGCGCAGCAGTGAAAGACGCAGAACATTTTCGCGGGCATCATAACCGTATTTGCAATCGTTCATCAGAGCCACCCCGTAATCCCCTTCTGAAAGATCGGCCCATTTGTGCCCACAAACCTCAAATTTGGCCTGTTCCCAGCTGGTGTTGCGATGGGTCGATCGCTCGATATGGCCAAACGGCAAATCATAGGTGGCCGTTCGCGTGCGGATGGCCAGGGGGAAGGCAACTTTTAGCAGTTTGCGCTGATCTTGCCAGTTGATTTTAGTGCGAAAATCGATGCGTGGATGATCACTGTAGAGCCACATCTCCTGCTCAATGGTGGAGCTGAGTACCTGCCAGCGGCTGGTGAAGACGGCAAAAAGCGGCCCGTTGGCGGCTAAATGCCAGGGTGAGGTTTGCTGAACCGGGTATTGATACTCTTCGATATGGTAGGCGATGTCCCAGGCGCTAAATTTAAATCCGGGGTCATCTTCAAAGCAGGCCAGCAAATTACCTGGAGAGGCCAGCACATCACGATCATGGTGTTTGTCAACTATTTGGGCCAGGTTTCCATCCGCAGTAAGGTCGATGCGATACAGAGGGGTTTCGATTGTTTCATCGTGGTATGTTGCCGTGACCGCATCAGACGCGTTTTGCTCCTGATCCAGTCCCACGACCGTCCACCCCAGCGACGGTAGATCCTTGATCTGAAACCAAGTCCGGCCGTCAAAATGCTGCACCGGCTGGTAATCTCCGCCGTTGACCCGCACGGCACTGGTATCATCTCGCAGGGAGGTTTCAACCAGAGTATCCCGCTCCCAGCCCAGCGTGTTAAACACCAGGAGATCGTTGTCGGCCGCTGTGTTTTTGGCCACGCTTTTTCCCAAATACGCCAGCGCTTCATCGCGAACGGTTGCGCCAATTTCCAAGGCGGTCTGGTAATCTTTCTTGATATCGGGAACCGCGGCCGGAATATGAGTACCCGGCAGCGTATCGTGAAACTGGTTTAAAAGAATGAGCTTCCAACCTTCGTTGAGCATCTCCTGCACGCGTGGACCGCCATAAAGTCCGGCTACAGCAGCCAGAATCTCCGCATCGCGATACAGAATTTCAGCCTGGCGATTTAGCTGTTTGAGATCCCCCTTGGTTGTATAGGTGCCGCGATGGGCTTCCAGATAAAGCTCATCATCCCACACCGGCAGCCGGTCGATTTTGGATTCTAAATTTTGAAAAAACTGTTCAGCTCCCAGAATCCGGGTCTGCGGCAAACCCGGGAATTGTTTGGCTCGCAAACTGGCTGACACCATTTCCCGCGTTGGGCCACCACCACCGTCTCCCCAGCCATACACAAAAAGGTTTTCTTTGACCAGCTGTTTCTCGCGATAATCACGCCACTGTTTCTTCAAGTTGTCGATCGTGAAATCCTGAGCAAAGTGGGTAGGTGGAAAGTGCGCGATGACTTCACTGCCGTCTGGTCCGCGCCAGCGAAATGTATCGTACGGAAAGTCATTGGTGTCGTTCCAGATATTCAGCTTAGCGGTTAAAAAGTAGTTGATACCGCTTTTTTTCAGGATTTGAGGCAGCGTATAGAGCACCCCAAACACGTCTGGCAGCCAGCAAATCGACGTATCAACTCCAAATTCCTTTCTTAAAAACCGTTTGCCAAAGAGGATTTGCCGCACGAGACTTTCCGGACCGAGCAAGTTGCCGTCCGGTTCGATATACATCGCGCCGATGACTTCCCATCGTCCTTCATTGATGCGTTGTTTTACTTCATTAAAGAGTGCTGGATAATGTTCCTTAAGCTTCTCATAGAGGTACGGTTGGCTCTGGCTATAGAGAAAATCCGGGTATTCTCGCATCAGGCTGAGCATATTTGACGTGGTCCGGCCGTTTTTGCGAAAGGTTTCTTTGATAGGCCAGAGGTAGACAATGTCGAGATGGGAATGGGCGCAAACATTGATGAGGCCGTCGCGTTTGTAAACACCGTTTTCAAAAATATGGGTGCGCAGGACCTCCGTGGCGTACGCGGCCGCAGCACGTGCTTCTTCTCTTGAAGCGAGGTGTGGACCGATCGCCCGGCAGGCGGTTTCCAGATGGTGCCGCAAGAATCCCTCGATTTCCAGATTGTCATCCTCGTGCCAGTGGCTGAGATAGGCATCAAGCACAAAGCGCGCGTCATGCAGGCACGCTTCAATTTTTCGATCGATTTTGATCAGCCGGGCTCGGGCAAAGCGGTGGAAATGTCGTTCGTCATGACGGCGGCCATCATACGGATAGTTGATGACAAACGCTTCAAGAGTTAACTCGATTGTTCGGCCGGCCGTGGCGTAGTGATCAAGCGGTACAAGATGGCGATAAAAATCGAGCCCCTGCCAAGGGTACCCGTCGATAAAAAGCTGAGTTTCTCCACCGTCCATATCGATATCCAGAAACGTATCTGGACCGGCGTGACTGTCTGGTATGGTGATGGATTTGCGGAAAAAAGCGGTGATGTCCGGGCCGCCCCACCGCTCCCCTATCTGAATAGATCCCCATTTTTGATCGAGTTTTTCATATAAACCGGGGCCGGTCAAACGAGCGCGTTTATATTCCCAGGAGGTTAAATCAAGTGGATCGTATAAAAGAAATCTCTCCAGGCGCGCTAAATGCCGCTCAATCCACTCGTGAACCATATCGGCGCTGCGGTTAGGATCTTTGGGCTTGCGTTTTGGCATGGCGACAGAGAAAGCTTAGTTGGTCAGCAGCGCTTTGGCCACCGTCACCGCCTGGCTGGCGTCTGGAGCAAACCCATCCGCTCCGATTTGATCGGCGTACTCTGCCGTGACCGGTGCACCGCCGATGATAATTTTGACGCGGCTGCGCAACCCAGCCTGCTCAATCGCCAGCAGCGTGTCCTCCAGGCTGGCCAGGGTTGTGGTGAGCAGGGCTGATAATCCGATCAGGTCAACATTTTTTTGTTCATTTTCGACGGCCGCGATAAAGGTTTCCGGGGCGACATCGGTGCCCAGATCGACGATTTCAAACCCGGCTCCCTCCAGCATAATGGCGACCAGGTTTTTTCCGATGTCATGCATGTCGCCCTGAACGGTGCCCAGCACAACCTTGACGGCCGGTTCGACGTTGGCGCTGACGAGCAGCGGTTTCAGGATGGCTAGACCGGCTTTCATGGCCCGTGCGGCGATCAACATCTCAGGGACAAAATATTCTCCCTCTTCAAAAAGAGTCCCCACTTCATCCATCGCCTCTATGAGCCCTTCCTGGAGAATGCGAACTGGAGAAACTCCGGCGTCCACAGCCTCCTGTACGTGTGCTGATACAGCAGTTAAATCCCCATCGAGCACCCCATTAAAGATATCATCCAGGTGGTTCATATTTCCTCATGTTGTGGCCGTCATTGTATCGGTTTTCTCGGATCATCTCCTGACATTTTTTATGAATAAACGCAGCGGTGGGCTTCGTCCCCAAACGCCGCCAGTAAATTGAGATCAACATCAAAAAAGTGATCGGAAGGGCTTAAAATATATCCGCCCCCGCCACCGGCCTCCACAAAACAGCGCTGAACGGCCGCTCTGGTTTCCGCTTCACTGCAGCCGGTAAAGTGATGATGCTGGTTAAAGCCACCGATCATACAGACTTTGTCACCAATGCGCTGCTTTGCTTCGGCGAGACGTGTATCGCCACCCATATCAGGCGGGGTAAAGGTTTCCATGGCGTCCGGCTTCATGGCCGCAATATCTTCCAGAATGGGCATCATCCCGCCACAGGTATGGTAGACGATGCGCTGCCCCACCTCATGCGCCACCTCGATGAGCCGGGCATCATAAGGGGCGACAAATTTGCGAAAGATTTTTGGGGAGATGACGGTTGTTGAAGCATCGCCACCTCCCAGCTCCAATAAATCATACTGCGCACCCGCCAGCGAACGCACAAAAATTTCTTTACGCCGACAGAGAATTTCGAGTAATTCGTGCACCCAGGCCGGATCGTCAAACGTTTCCAGAATGAGGCGCTCGATTCCAACCAGCACCGCCGCATCCTGCCACGTTCCCGGCTGGCCGTAAATATCGAATCCGCAGATATGACCTCGAACTAGTCCGCATTCACCAAACGCCTGCGCTTCACGATTAACCTGCTCGACATCGCACTTGGGTTTGGTAACAAATCCACCAATGATTTCAATATCCTTTTTTTCCTTTATCAAATGCTCGGTGACCCAAGAGGTGTAATCATTACTCTGCAGGACGGTGGTTAATTCCCCTTTGGGTGTGGTGATTGTATAGCGGATGGTTGCATAGCGTGGATGGGGCAGGGTTTCGGTGGTGATGCGCCACTGATCGGAGGCGATCCGCCGGCTAAATCTGGGAGAGGTTGGTTCCGGCTGGGATGGATCAAAATATTCACCGTTGGCCGGGTCCGGTCGACAGGGGACGGTCCAATAGATCGCATCGAGGCCAAAGCGGTCAAAAATTTCGCGATCTGACAGACCCTCCAGGTATTTGTTCCGAAAATAATCCTGAATGTGGTGTGTTGTCACCGGTAAACGGTCGGGGATTTGGCCCTGGAGGGCGGCCAATAACCTTTGCCTGGATGTCATTGTCATGATGGAATTGCCTTTTCCTAGATCCTTTTTTTGCCCGACAGAAGGGGGGTCGCTGTAAAGAGCCACATCGTGTCGGGGCACGATGTTATACAGCTATCGATCCATTCGCTGCAAGTAGCGCGGATAGCTGTTTCCTGTTTCCGTCGTGCAGGGGGATGGTCCATAATATTTGCGTCGAAAGATCGGAGTTTTTCTCTTTACTTGGTTGGGGTTAAACCGGTTGTTTGTTCGATAGAATCCTCCTTTTATAGGATCTGGGAGGCGGAGGAAAGGTGGGGTGCCTTTGACAAAAAGAATCTATACCGTGATTTTGCTTGAGAGTGGTTTCTTCCTTGACCCGAACCATTAAATTCGGGTATGATGAATGCGCATTCATACTGTAAACGACACCTACTCTTTTGTCAACAGAATGTTAGAAATCGAACTGTTGACGGCCTGGTTAATTTTATATATACATGGTGAACACGGATTCACTCACTCAAAAAAAGTAGTTAGGAACAGACATGACCAGTCGATCTACCACCTCTTATGATGTTGCCCAGCTTGCAGGTGTTTCACAGCCAACCGTCTCGCGCGCCTTTGACCCCAAGGGCAACATATCTCCCTCAACCCGGGCCCGGGTGCTGGAAGCCGCCAGACAGCTGGGGTATCAACCCAACGCCATCGCTCGCGGGTTGACAACCCAGCGAACCGATATCGTGGGCCTGATCATGGGCAACATCAACCGCAGCCTGTTTTATCCAAAAGTGCTGGTTGAATTTACCCGCCGTCTGCAGGCGCTGGGAAAGCAGGTGCTTCTTTTCAATACCCACGAGTCCCGGCCGGTTGATGAAATTATGCCCCGCATCATGAGTTACCAGGTTGACGCCCTGGTGATCGCTTCCACCACGCCCGGCCGCGAACTGATTGACCGCTTTACCAGCATGGGAACGCCGGTGGTGATGCTCAACCGCACCGTTCCCCAGACCAGTGCCAATGCGGTGGCCAGCGATAACGAAGCTGGTGGACGTCTGGTCGCTGACTTTCTCTTCGATGGGAGGCATCAGAGAATCGCCTTTATGGCCGGTGTAGACGTGACGGCCACCAACGCCCTGCGCAAAAAGGGGTTTGCTGATCGGCTCCGTGAACGCGGCTATGGCGCGTTTCGGGAAGAGCAGGGGGAGTATACGTATGACTCGGGTTATGAGGCGGCCCTGCGCCTCTTAGATCGCGACGATCCGCCGGACGCCATTTTTTGCGCGGCCGATATTATGGCTCTCGGGGCGATGGACGCCGCCCGTTTCAAGCTGGGCATCAAAATCCCCGACGAACTTTCCGTTGTGGGTTATGACGACATACCGATGGCCAAATGGCCAACGTATGATTTAACGACCATTCATCAGTCGGCCGCCAGGCTGGTTGAAACGGCCGTTGAGCTGATCTTCCCCGAAAATAATGAGCCCGCCTCAGGTCAGGTCGTGCTCCTGCCAGGCGAGTTAATCCAGCGCGGCTCGGCAAAAGCACCGCCTGGCTAACGTATAAAGGGAATATAAAAAATGAAAATCAAATGGCTGGCTCACGCATCTTTTTTAATTGAGGGAGACGGTTTACGCATCATTACCGACCCCTACGAACCCAATGAAATTATCAACCTGCCTCCGGTTACTGAAGCGGCCGATATTGTGGTTCGCAGCTCAGATGATGATGAGGCCCACTGCTATGTTGACACCATCCCGGCCGGTTTTGACCTTGTGACGGCCACCGAGATTGTTGACGTTGGCGCAACCGTCAAGGGGATCGATTTTACGGGAATCTGGTCTCAGGAAAGCATCTACAAAGAAGATATCGTGCGCGATAACGCCATGTATCGCTTTACGCTGGAGGGGATTCAGATCACGCACATGGGAGATGTCGGCAACCCGCTGACAGACTCCCAAATCGAGGCGCTGGCCGGAACGGAGATCCTCTTGGCGCTGGCCGGCGGGCACCCAACCATCGATTTAAACGATTTGCAAATCGTAATTGAAGCGATTAAGCCCAAAGTCGTGATACCGATGCACTATAAAATCCCCGGCCCCCGGTTCTTTATGCTTCCGGTTACGGAGTTAACCAGCAAATATCCACCGTCAATGATCGAGTGGGTTGAAGGCAGCGAAATTTCATTCAGCAAAAAATCGCTTCCCAATGAGACCCGCATTTTTGTGCTCAAACCCACTTTATTTAGGGAAGAGTAGCACCCGAATCCATTCGGCTGGAGCAAAGTAGCGTATCTAAAAAAAGAAAATTAGCTGTCCGCAGAGCGCGCAGCGCAGAACCAAAGGTTCGCAGATGGCCGCAGAGCTCCGCCGGAGCCAGAGAAAAATCTGTGATAATCCGTGTTAATCTGTGGCTGGTTTTTAATCGTGATCCATTTAATGATCAAAGGACCAGAAGCAAAATCCCGCCAACCACGGCAAGCGCTCCGATGACGCCCAAAAAAATGACCGTTCCCCGTTCCGACAAAACGCTCACAAATCCCTGGATTTTGGCGTTGTTCCACAGCACGCCTGGTTTAAAAACCCCTACTGAAAAAGTTGCCAGCCCCCACAGGATCAAGAAAATAGCTAAAATGGTCAATCCGTTCATCTAATTGCTCCTCTAAATATCTACTCAAAGTTTAAAGTCAAAAGTAAAAAGAAAGATCTCGGAGGTTGCTCTCATACTGCTGCTTCTTACGTGTAACGCAGCCGCATTTTGCTGCGCAGCCGGGGCAGCATCCCGGCCAGGTAAATGGCGCTGACGGCCACTGTTACAGCACAGGTGCCCCAGAAGCCGACCGGCCCAATCTGCCCCACAAATAAATTTTCAAACGCTTTAAACATCCAGTAGTTGGGCAGCCAGTAAAAGAAAAATTGCCACCGGGCCGGCACAAAAATCGTGATAATCGGTACGGTCAGGTAGAAAAACGAGACGATTTTAATGACCGCCATCGCCTCAAACTGGTTGTTGGCAAAGCCACCGGTGATGTATCCCAAAACGACTCCCACCCCTGAGGCGATTAGGCAGGCGATCAAGAGAAGGCCATAATTGATAGAGGTGCCCATTAATACGGCGCTCCCGGCGATGGCCACAAAGCTGCTGGTCAGGATGGCGAAGGTGCTGCGGGCCAAGGTGTACTGGCCCATCGTCAATGGCGTGACGGCCAGGGCTCGAATCGCTTGGCTTTCTTTCTCGTGGACCATGATGAAGCCGGTGGCCATGCCGCCCATCAGCACCGCCGTCATGGCCAAAATGACGGCCGTGTACTCTTTAAGAAGAGAGCGGGTTTCACGGAACTGCTCGTGCAGCACGGTAGCGGCCGCCTCATCGCGCAGCAGGGTCGCCATGACCAGATTGGCCAAATCTTCCCCCTCAGGCTCATTTCCCTCCAGCAAGACGGTGTAGCCGGTGCCATTCTCATCGAGAATAATGCCCGGAACGTCATCTGAGCGCCCTACTCGTTCCTGAACCGCTGCAGATCCTTCAAGCACTTCCACATCACCAAGCTGGGCGAGGTCATCTATCAGCACCTGACCGATGGCCACATCGGCCGCAAAGCGCAGCTTGGTTGCTTCCAGTGACGGCAGCAGGAGCCGGGCACCAACGGCCAGCAAAATCGGGGCAAAAATCATGTACAGGATGATGTTGTCGCGCATGGCGTTGGTTAAATCCTGTCTAAAGAGTGAGTAAATTTGTTTAAATCCCATGATTTTTTCATCTTGTCAATTGAAATGCAAAAACTCTTCAAAAATTAATTGTCCACAGATTGCGCAGATTTTCGCAGAACCTGCCCTGAGCGCAGCCGAAGGGTGACAAAGTGAAATCCGTGTTAATCTGTGGCTAAAAATATTATTTAAATGCAGCACTTAACCGGCTTTCATCAATTTGCGATCTACCGCCAGGTAGCCAAATCCAAAGGCGATCAGGTTGTAGATCACCAGCTGCACGACCAGCGGCAGGTAAAAACCGGTCTGACCGGTTGGAAACAAAATCTCGCGCACGCCAAACAGGATGGGGAAAGATGGAATCCAGGTGATCCAGCCCGGCATAAAGGTGGGCAGCGCGTACGAAATGACCGGCAAATTAAAAACGATCAGAACGCCGACGCCGATAAAAAACCACTCGGAGATGTTGTTAAAAAAGACGGCGATGCCCAGCCCCACAAAGGTCATCATTGAGGTGGTTAAGGCGATCAGCAGCAAAATGCGGCCGTAATCAGCTCTAAACTGAAGAGCCAGGAAAATCAATACCCCACCGTAAATCAAACCCATCGCCAAAAAAAGAATATTTTTGGACCAGATATAATCCATTGTGGACATCGGGCTGACCCGCAGAGCGCGGTTGATCCCTTCCTGTTTTTCTTCGAAGATCATCACTGCGCCAAACATAAAGCCGAGCAGGACCACCTCAAAGACAATAGCGATGGGAATAAAATTCAGGTTGACCGGCACCGGTTCGCTTGGCGGCCGCAGCAGCCGTATCTGGTATTGATCGGGCAGGGTTTTGCCCTGCATGACGGCCGCTGAATAATCGAGGGTGGCCAGGGCCACGTTGATGTTCTCTTCGGCCAAGTTGCCCACGGTCAACAGGGTTATGCGCGGGTCGTCAACCGGTCCTTCATAAATCACCCCGAAACCTTGGTTGGCGTCATTGAGAACGGCCACCAGCTCATCTTCGCTTTCGACAAAATTGGCGTTAGACAGGCCATTTTGGCGCAAAAATGTTTCGTACGCCTTGTCGGATGAAGCATCGTAAACGAATTCGGCCGTCTCAACGTCGAAACTTTCCGGGAGCAGATAAATACACGCCCCCATGATCACCAATAAAACCGCGGTGGAGATGACGAGGCCGTTGCGCCACGAGAGCAGCAGATCCTGCTTGATTAAGGTCGCGATGCGGTTCATCAGCTTAACCCCCGTCCGGTGACTTTGATAAAGGTTTGCTCCAAAGTCGCTTCCTGGGAATGAACGGTTTGCAGGTGTTTGGTGTTGACAAGGTTGTTAAAGCGAATCCGGTCAGCTTCTTTTTCCAGCGAGAAAACCTCTGCCTGGACGTGGCCGTTTTCCTGATACTCTACCTGCACCGACTTCTGGCCGTGCTGCAGCTTCAAATTGCGCGGTGTATCGAGGGCCATGATGACCCCTTCGTTGATAAAGGCCACGCGATCGCACAACTCATCGGCGATATACATGTTGTGGGTGCTCAAGAATATCGTGGCCCCTTCCTCCTGTTTGCGCCGAATGATATCTTTAATCGTGCTGGCCAAATTGGGATCGAGACCGGAGGTGGGTTCATCTAGAAACAGGATTTCGGGATTGTTAATCAATGCGCGGGCAAAGACCAGCCGCTGCTTCATCCCTTTGGAATAATCGCTGGCTCGTTTGTGCATGGCGCCCTGCAGGCCGACCATCTCCAGTAGTTTTTGTGGATCTTCGGTTGGTACCTGGAACAGACCGCCATAGTATTTCAGATTTTCAAAACCGGTGAGCTTGCTGTACAGATTGGGATGCTCAAACGAGACGCCGATCTGGTTAAAGAATTTTGACTTCAGATCGGTTACCGATTCCCCTTTGAACAAAATCTGTCCCTGCTGAAGCTTGAGCAGGCCGGTCATAATATTTTGTACGGTGCTTTTACCGGCCCCGGAAGGACCCAGGAAGCCGAAAATTTCTCCTTTTTTAATGGCAAAAGAGACATCGTTGACGGCGTATTCGCCCTGCCCCTCATAATCGTGATAAAGATTTTTAACTTCTATTAAACTCATGATCGTAACTCCACCGGCATAGAGAGTGAAAAGTTTAAAGTAAAAAGTAAAAAGGAGCGCCATTCCCGCTGATACAGCTAGCGGTCTTTTAACTTAGAACTTTTAGCTTTTAACTGCGCTTGCCCATACCAGATTTCAAAATATTGATGGTTTGCCCCACAATCGCCCGGGCTTCAGCGCTTCTAAAAAACGCCTCGTTGTTACCGGTTCGACCGTGGTCGTCCGCAGCCAGCCGCCGGAACATGTACTGTCCTAGCTCGCTGAAGATGGTGTTAAAGAAAAACGCCGCCAGGTCGGCATCGATATCGGGATCGATGTGCCCTTGCTCTTTGCCGTTGGCGATTAGCTGCTTAAAAAATTCGGCCGTCATGGTGCGGGCTGAGGATAAAAACTCGGGCGGCATACCGCCGCTGTTGAGCGCCCGGTACCCCATTTGTGAAAGTTTGGGCTCGGACATCTCGAATTCGACCCCTTTTTCAGCCAGCCAGTAGAGATAGCTAAAAATGTCCATCTCCGGTTCGGGAGGATTTTGGGCCAGGAATTCTCCCTTTTTTTGTCCCGCCAGCTCAAAAAGGTAGCGATACAGATCCTCTTTATCGGCAAAGTATTGGTAAAAGCTGCCTTTGGCGATGCCGGCCGCGGCCACGATACGCGAGATCGAGGCCGATTGAAAATCGAAATGACTAAACTCGTCGAGGGCGATGTCGATGATTCTTTCGCGCTTGTCTTCCGGCAGATTAAAAAATGTCTCTTTTGGCATGTTGAATTTCTTTTGTCCTATGTGACCGTCCGGTCATGTGACCGATCAGTCATATGACCAACCAGTCACATTGTATGGGTTTTGGCGACCCTTGTCAAGACCTCAATCGTTTTATTGAGTTAAAGGTTAGAAATAAATAGGGTAATAGGATTTCTAGGCCCAAGGCTGTGGGAAAGTGCCGGTCGCGAACAACCTGTCATTCTGAACGAAGCGCAGCGGCGTGAAGAATCTCGCTAAGCTCCGGTCAAAAGAGGACAGACACAAAAACTATTGGGGTCTATAGAACCGATTTTAGGAATCGGTTGGGTCTTCAAAAAAAAGAGGGACAATATAGACCAGAAAACTGGAGGCAACATGATTCACCAAATGCGTTGGACCGCAAAAAAAATCGCCCAGCGGCTGGGCCTGGTTGAGCCGCTTGTCCACCGTCAGAAACGACCGCTTGACCCCTTCCGCTATAAGCCGCTGGCCGGCCCAGAAACGGAACCCCCGCTGGAAGCCGATCTTGACGACCGCGGCTGGGAAGTAATCGAGCCCAACACCTACTGGGGTACCTGGCAAACCACGTTTGTTATGCGTTCATCTTTTGATGTGCCGGGCGACTGGCCGGCCGACGCCTCGGTGGCCCTGTATCTGCCGCTGGGTGAACCGGGGGATTTTAGCCATCCGGAGGCGCTGGCCTACATCGACGGCACAGCCTACGCCGCCTGCGATCGCCATCACCAGGAAATTTTGCTGCCGGAACGTTGGCGCGACGGCCGCTCCCACCGGCTGCTCCTCCACGGCTGGACCGGTCTCGACGGCTGGTTTAAGGGCGAACCGGACACCAAACTGTTTATGCGGCCGTGCGCAGTGGTCCAAATCGATCAACCCACGCGCGACTTTGTGGCCACGGCGCGTATCGCCCTGGGGGTGGCTGACCAGCTTGACGACAACGAGCCGGCCAAGGGATTGCTTTATAACGCCTTGGATGACGCGTTTAAGCAGCTCGATCTGCGCGAACCGTTTGACGATCGATTTTACGACAGCGTGCCGGCCGCGCACGCGTCTCTCCAGGCCGGTATCGAGAAAGCCGGACCGCCGCTCAATGTCAGCGTCGTGGCCAGCGGTCACGCCCACATCGATGTGGCCTGGCTGTGGTCGCTGGCCCAGACTCGTCTCAAGGCCGGCCGGACCTTTCACACCGTGCTGCGGCTGATGGAGCAGTTCCCCGACTACATTTTTACCCAGAGCCAGCCCCAGCTTTACGAGTACGTCCGGCAGGATTACCCGGAGCTGCTGGAAGCGATCAAGGCACGGGTGGCTGAAGGGCGGTGGGAGCCGATTGGCGGCATGTGGGTCGAAGCGGACTGCAACCTGAGTGGAGGAGAGGCGCTGGCCCGCCAGTTTTTACTCGGCCGCGCCTATTTTCGCGAGCTGTTTGGCCCGGATGCCGAGTCACCAGTGATGTGGCTGCCCGACGTCTTTGGGTACGCCTGGAATTTGCCCCAGTTGATCCGGGAAGCGGGTCTGGAATATTTTTTCACGATCAAGATCAGCTGGAACCAGTACAATCGCATGCCCTATGACTCTTTCTGGTGGCAGGGGCTGGACGGCACCAAGGTCCTCACTCACTTCAGCACCACCCAGGATGAATGGTCGCTCAAAATCGAAGAAACCCGCCGTCCGACCACCTACAATGCGGTGATTACTCCCCTGGAGGTGATGTCCACCTGGCAAAATCTGCAGCAGAAAGAAATGCAGCAGGAGCTGCTGATCGCTTTTGGCTACGGAGACGGCGGCGGTGGCCCGACCCGCGAGATGCTGGAAAACATTCGCGAAATGACCGCGTTTCCGGCCACCCCACGAACAAAAAACGGCCGGGCCATCGATTTTTTCCGCCGTCTGGAAGAAACCGCAGGCGAGCGCCTACCTACCTGGAACGGCGAGCTGTATCTCGAATACCATCGCGGTACCTACACCACCCAGGCCAAAAACAAAAAGGGGAACCGGCAGAGCGAGTTTTTACTCCACGACGCCGAGTTTCTGGCCGCCTGGGCCGCGTTGGCGACCGAATATACCTACCCACACGACGCCCTGACCCAGGCGTGGCGCCTGCTGTGCCTCAACCAGTTTCACGACATCTTGCCCGGCTCATCGATTGCCGAAGTGTACGAAGACAGCGATCGCGATTACGCGGCCATTCGCAAAATCGGGGAGGCGATCCGCGAAGAGGCGCTGATCGCTTTAGCCGGAAGAATGCCTGCTAAAACCGATATTTTGGTGGCCAATCCAACTTCATTCGGCGGCCGGCAAATCGCTCTGCTGCCGGAGAAGCTGCCGGCCGAGGAGGGTGTTTTAACGTTAAAAAGCGATCAGCCGCTTTTGAGCCAGCCGGTTGAGGGAGGGACGCTGGTCGAGATTCCCCACATCGATCCATACGGCCTGCTGGCTTTGCAAATTGACCGGACCGCCGTTCAACCCATCACCGAGACGTTAAAGATTAATCGGGAAGATCGCGGTTTCAAACTCGAAAACCGGTGGCTGCAGGTGATCTTTGACGATCTGGGCGACTTAACCCAGCTATTTGACAAAGAAGCGGGGCGAAATGTCTTGCCGGATGGGGAAATTGGCAACCGTTTTCAGGCGTTTGAAGATCGGCCGCTCAACTGGGACGCCTGGGATATCGATATTTTTTACGACGACAAAGAGTGGACGGCCGAACCGGCTCATTCGCTCACTATCATTGAAGCGGGGCCGCTGCGCGTAGGGCTGGAAATTCGCCGCCGGCTGCTCAACAGCCAGATCGTGCAGCGGGTTTATCTTTACCGTGACGGCCGACGCCTCGACTTTGACACCTGGGTCGACTGGCAGGAGCGGCACGTGCTGCTCAAGGTGGCTTTTCCGGTGAACGTCTTGAGCCCCATGGCTACTTTTGACGTGCAGTGGGGGAACGTCGAGCGGCCGACCCATCGCAACACCTCCTGGGATTGGGCCCGTTTTGAAACGTGTGCCCACAAGTGGGTCGATTGTAGCGAGGGGAATTACGGGGTCAGCCTGCTCAATGATTGTAAATACGGCCATGATATTCAGGACAACGTCATGCGGTTGACTTTGCTGCGCAGCCCGACCCATCCCGATCCCGACGCCGACCGGGGTGAACATCGCTTCACGTACAGCGTGATGCCGCACGCTGGAGATTGGCGTGGCGGAACGGTGGCGGCCGCTTATGCCCTCAATGACCCGCTGATCGCCCGCCGGATCAACGGCCGGGGAGTAAACGGATCGCCCACGCATTCGCTGGTATCTGTCGACGCGCCCAACGTCATTATCGAGACGGTCAAGCAGGCTGAAGACGGCCGGGGGTTAATCGTTCGTCTTTACGAAAACGAGCGCTGCCGCGGGCCGGTCACCCTGCGGACCGGTTTCCCAGTGGCGCAGGCGCTGCGCTGTAATTTGCTGGAGGAGGATCAGGAGACGATTGAGTTTACGACGAACGAGGTTTATTTTTCAATCAAGCCCTACCAAATCATTACCCTGCGGCTTGTGAGGAAGTAAAAAAGTACAAAGTTTAAAGATAAAAGTGTCTTCTCTCTGAGAGGATCAGCCTTCTTTAAACGTTGAACTGTAAATTGATTAAGTGGTTCATTTCTCAAGTTCTAAAACAAATTTAGCTACGGATTAACACGGGTTTTCACAGAGCTCCGAAGGAGCAAGAGAGAAAGAGGACTTTATTTTGCTTTAACCGGTATCCAAAACTCCTCCTCGGATTCGGGGTCTTCATTTTTGTATTTGGCACCCAGCAGTTCGAAATGGGGTCGGTTGTCCAGGGTATATTCTGAATTTGGGAGCCAGCTGGTGAATATGGTTTCAAACGTCTTCTGACCGGTGCTGGCCGGCCCCTGATGCATAAAGACGGCGTAGAGCCCTTCGGGCAGGATCATCGTCTCCATTTCCGGGGGCACCTGGTCAAAATCGGTGACTTCCACGGCCGCCCATTTCTCAAACTCGCGGTGTGGATCAAAATTTGCAAAATACGACGGATCGTAGATTTGCAGCGAGAAGAGGTCGCGGCCGATGGCGTTTTGAATCTCGCGTCTTTTGGGCATGAAGTTTCGCCAGAGCACGCCGGTCTTGTTTGCGACGAGGGACATGGTCATTTTCTGGCCGATTAATTTCTTGCTGACTAAATGTTCAATTCTTGGTTTCAAGAATCAATTCCTCCTATGATTTAAGTTCATTTACTCAATTAGATAATATTAAAACGATGTTTGAGGACCAAAGTTTAGGGATGCCGGCCGAGCAGCTCTTCCTCTTCTCGAATCGCCAAAATAAGCGGTCGATTTTGCTTTAATGCAAATACTGTGGCGCGTCCAGTTGGTGTTTGTCCCCTTAAATGAAAACCAGCCCATTGAAAATGCTCACTCCACTCCTGCTGGCGAGGATTAAAAATAGGTACCGTTTTTTTACTTTCCGGATCGGGTGCAAGTTCCCTGGCTGATTTGTGCAATGAACAGGATACACACGCCAATGCTAGATTATCAATAGTCGTTTTCCCACCATTTTTGATCGGTTTAACATGATCGATATGAAAAGTTGCCTCCTGACCGACTTGAGATAAACAGCAATACTCACATCGGTTGTTGGCTCGCTCAATGACCTGGCTCCGCAATAAATTTGGTATGTAGGACGACATGGAATTCTCATTTATCTGAAACGCGTTGTGCGCGCAAACGGATTAATGAAAGAAATTCAGCTAATTCAACTAATCCCTCTGCCTCACTTCGTTCTTCAGGCGTCAGCTTTTGCCCTTGATCTTGACGGTCAAGCAATTCTTGCAACCGTGCTTTGACGGCCGAAGGTAATTCAAATTTCAGTAGCTCAGAATCAATTGTCAGTTGCATTAACATATATCCCTCTCAAAGCTTGTATCAGCTGCAATTCGAGATACTCTAGTCTAACACAATCGTTAACCCATTTTTGTACTTCTAATCAAAATTTACACGATCTCATCATTGGTTTCTCGATAGCTCTCAAAATCGCTGGCAAGGTAGTCGTTTCATTCTCTAGAGGTTTGCTTCAAAGAGAAATGCGTACAAAGGTCTTATTAAGCGATGGTCATTTGCTCTTCGGCCAGTTTTGTGAATATACCTCGATAATTTCCGTATCGGCAAAGAAGCCCGGGTCCCTTATTTTTCCTCCTCGCGACATCCAGACCTCAAAAGTTTTCAAAACTTTTGAGGTCTCTTCGGATAAGAAGCTTGCACATTGAGCTGATTTTATTTTCCCAATCTGTGAAAACCCGTGTTAATCTGCGGCAAAAGGCTTAAAATTCCAGCACCATGACCTCAACCGAAACCAAACAGCTGTCCTTTTTTGAATTTGTGGCTCTGATGGCGTTTATGATCGCCCTGGTGGCCTTCTCGATCGATGCCATGCTGCCGGCGCTGCCCGACATCGGCCGCGAACTCAACGTCCAGGGGCAAAATGACACCTCGCTCATCATTTCCTGGCTGTTTTTGGGGATGGCGGCCGGCCAAGTGTTTTACGGCCCGGTTTCCGACAGCGTCGGCCGCAAACCGACGATTTATTTTGGTCTGGCGCTGTTTATGGTGGGCTGCGTTATGGCCCTGACCGCCCAAACCTTTTCCGTCATGCTGGCCGGCCGTCTGCTGCAGGGGCTGGGGGTAGCCGGACCGCGCAGCGTGGCGGTGGCCATCGTGCGCGATCAATACGCCGCCCGGTTGATGGCCCGAGTGATGTCCTTTGTGATGGCGGTTTTTATTCTCGTGCCCATCATCGCCCCGGCCATCGGACAGGGGATTCTATTTGTGGCCGGATGGCGCGCGATTTTTGGTATTTATCTGCTGCTTGCGGTTTTAATTTTATTCTGGTTTTTTATCCGTCAGCCGGAAACGCTCCTCCCGGAGCAGCGGATTCCCTTCACGGCCGGGCGTATTGCCGCCACGTTTAAGGAAGTTCTCGGCAATCGGGTTGCTCTAGGATATACCATCGCTTCCGGCCTGATTTCGGGCGCTTTTCTCGGCTATCTAAATTCGGCCCAGCCGATCTTTCAGGAGCAGTACGGTCTGGGCACTCGATTTCCCCTTTTCTTTGGCATGATCGCCATCGCCAACGGCTTCGCTTCTATCTTAAACGGCCAGCTGGTGGTGCGGCTGGGTATGCGGCCGCTGACCAGGGGGGCCAACGTGGGGTTGACCGTGTTATCAACTGTATTCTTCATTTTTGCCTGGATGCAGGGTGGGGATCCGCCGCTGTGGACGGCCGTGGCCTACTTCATGGCCAACTTTTTTGCCATCGGCATTCTGTTTGGCAACCTCAATTCCCTGGCCATGGAGCCGCTGGGGCACATCGCCGGGGTCGGGGCGGCGGTCGTGGGGTCGGTGGCCACGTTTATTTCTGTCCCGCTGGGAACCTGGGTGGGGCAGTCGTTTAACGGCACGGTTTTGCCACTGGTGGGTGGTTTTGCCGTGCTGAGTTTGATCGCGCTTTTGGTGATGCGCTGGGCGGATGGGGGGGTGGGTGATGGGTATTGGGTGATGGGTGATAGGTGATGGGGTGATTGTTATCTAGGCCACCTGTGATCAGGCAGAATACGCAGATTAGAAGGAGAAATCTTGGCTAATCCGTAAAATCCGCAGCTGATTTTTTTGTAAAACTTTTTGCTGATCACTCAGGTAAGTTACAAAAAGTTTTCTGAAGAAGGTGTCCGCAGATTACGCAGATGGCCGCAGATTTTTCTCTGTAATCTGCGTAATCTGCGGACGATTTTTCTTATGACATTTTTTGTAAACCACTTAAATATTTAGGAGCAGAAAATGGATTCTTCAGCAACCGTAATCATTACTTCGGCGCTGGTTTTTTACACGATTGGGGTGTGGAGCGAGCGGCTAGCCGGCCGGTTAAAGCCGTGGCACCTCGGATTCTTTGCTTTGGGTCTTGTTTTTGACACCTGGGGCACCGGCATGATGTTTGAATTTGTGGGCGGCATGACCTTTGACTTGCACGGTATCACCGGTTTGATAGCCATCGTGCTCATGCTGCTCCACGCTGTTTGGGCGGCGGTGGTGCTGTTGCGGAAAGATGAGCAGGCGCTTCAAAGCTTTCACAGATTTAGCGTGGCGGTCTGGGTGATCTGGCTGATCCCGTATTTCAGCCCCATGTTTTTTGCCATGGCAGCCTGATTTGCGATTTACCAGGACTGCTATTCGGCAAGGTCGCTTCGTCAATCCAAAATCGGAAATCGTCAATCTAAAAGCTTTGGCTGATGGCTCCGCCGAAATTGGCGAGGGGTCTGGCCGTATTGGGCCTTAAAGAGGGCGTAGAAATAGCTCAGGCTTTCAAATCCAACTTCTGAGGCGATGGTCAGAATGTCCAGATCGCCGTGAGAAAGCAGGTTGGCGGCATAGTTGAGCCGCAGCTGATTGACATAATCAGTAGGTGTTTGCTGTAAATACCGGCGAACTGTGCGCGACAGATGTTCCGGACTGACCGCTGCCAGAGTGAGCATACGGGGCAGACCGGCCGCCAGGTTTTCCGGTTTGCGCATTTCTTGAATGGCATGATGCAGCCAGTGGGGCAAGTCGCTCCCGTTTTCCCGTAAAACCAAAGGAAAATATTGGGTCACCAGCTCAAACAGGAGCATGCGCAGGGCGGTGCGCTTCTGAGCCGTTTGGTCCCGGGGGATGGCGTTAAGCTGTTCCAGCTTGGTTATGATCTGTCGTTTGGCGGATTGAGTTAACTTGACGGTTGGCGGGAGCTTGAGATTGAGGATTCGCTCGGCGCGAAATCCTTCTCCCAAATAGGCAAACAAATCGGTGATCGCCTGTTGGGCGATGGCTAAGTTGATCACGTGACACTCGCTGCCGCGGACCGGCCGGCAGCGGTGAATATCTTCCGGTCGAATAAACGTCATCGAACCCTCAACAAGGGTATGGCGGTGACCGTTAATTTGATGGTCAATTTTCCCCCCGGTCAGCAACAAAATCTCAAAGAATTCATGCGTATGCAGCGTAGGAGCAACCCGTTCGGCCGCCTGAATTTGCGCATAGTGCATCTCTTCGTGCGCTTCAAAGTAATCCCGCTCGCGAAGTCTTAACATGGAGAATCACCCTGGCAGTTCAACTTCTGAATGAGTCAAACTGTCGTAAAAATCAATGTAGAGCAAAAAACACGTCAAAAAATATGAAGAAATATCAGCGGATTGTAATTTAAACTTGGGCTATCTGTCTAACTTACCCCAAAAATACCCGACATAGAAGGAGAATCCCATGACAATCGCCAAAACTGAAACGCTGATCGATCAATATGAACGCGAAGGATACGTCATCGTGCGCAATGTACTTGATGCCGATCTGATACGGGAAGCTCAGGCGCACATCGACTGGCTTTTGCAGAAGAATCCGCATTTGCGGCCGGAACAGCTGGATCACCACCTTATCACCCAAGATGCATTTTGGGTGCGCCTGGTCAGCGATAGACGCCTATTGGACATTGCCGAACAATTTCTGGGTCCCGATCTGAGTCTCTTTGCCTCCCATTACATCGCCAAGCCACCGCTGGTTGGTAAGGCGGTGCCCTGGCACCAGGACGGCAGCTACTGGCCGCTCGATCCGATGAAGGTCGTCACTTTTTGGCTGGCGATCGATCGCGCCGATGAAGAAAATGGGTGCATGAAAGTGATACCCGGCACCCAGCATAAGCGGTTAATTTCAAAGGATGATTATGTTGCGCAAGGAGAAGACAGCGCCTTTGAGGTAGCGATGGATCCAAATTCGATTGACGAATCGGAGGCGGTGAACATCGTTTTAAATCCCGGCGATGTTGAAATTCATCATCCCAATGTTTTTCACGGCTCTCACAAAAATGAATCTCCCCGCTGGCGGCGAGGTTTGACCATTCGCTATATTCCCACCTCAACCCGGATCACCAGAGACAGACCCCACCCGGCCGCTTTTATTTTCCGCGGCCGGGGACATGCCAACGGCAACGGCTGGAATCCGCTTCCTTTGTACAACCCAAACACGTCGATGTCATTTGCCGATCGCAATGCCTGGAATGAAAA
>JAAUYD010001664.1_pt1 | contig 31710 bp, 29 predicted proteins | sample 7278101 | NCBI WGS metagenome assembly JAAUYD01 (sample SAMN14350128, study PRJNA611818) | marine sediment metagenome | isolation source: surface marine sediment (0.6m) | place: French Polynesia: Moorea | collected 2018-08
GGCCGCTTGAGCCAGTAGGTGGGCGAGAAGGTCTGTGAACTGAAGTTCCGGCCACAGGAACGACAGTTGTACCGCTGGACCTTCCGCGGCCCTCGCAGGCGGGTGTAGAAGCCCTTCTTCTTGAAGCGCCAAGGCCCCGGAAGCGCGTGGGAATCACACGTGGGGTTGGGACAGAAGGGCGGCTGCCAGCTGCGAGGAGCCCGAGGCATGCGCCTCGACTACGCAGGCTACGTGCCAGGCCCATTCTTCGCGCCACAACTGACGGAGTCAGTGCCCTCCGAAGAAGCCCAGCCGAATGACGGCGTAGCCGGTCCAGATGACGATCAGGCCGATCGCCTCGGGTCGATGGAGCCCGCGATTGCGGGCAAAGGCGGCGAGGCCGGCCAGGATCACCAGGAGCAGGACCGGAAGGTCGACGAAGAGCGTCTCGAGCTGGATCGAGAGGGGATGGATCACCGCGCTCACTCCGACGGGAACGAGCAGGTCGAAGATGTTGCTCCCCAGGATGTTGCCGACCGAGAGACCGGTGCGGCCCCGTGCGGCCGCGCCGAGAGAGAGGGCGAGCTCGGGCAGGCTCGTTCCGGCTCCGACCAGGAAGACGCCGACGACGGTCTGGTCCCACCGCCAGAGCTCGGCCAGCGCCAGCGCGTTGTCGACGACGATCTCCGCCGACAGCAGCACGGCGATCATGCCGCCGCTGATGCCGAGTGCGATGCGGGCGCCGTTGCCCCGCGACTCGGGGGCCTTGGGCCGACCCCGCTCGGCCTGGAACAACATCGCATAGTAGAGCGCGTACACGACCAGCAGGGCGCCGCCCTCGGTGCGGGTGATCTGGCCGTCCTGCCCGAGCAAGGCCAGCAGGCCGGTCGCGAGGACCAGCACGAACCCGTCGCGTGAGATCAGCCGCCGGGCCAGGCGCAGATGGCCGACGATTCCGGCCACGCCGAGGACGAGGCTGCCCTGGGTGATGGCGCTGCCGACGGCGTTGCCCACGACCACTCCCGAGGCCTCGATGCCCTGGAGCTGATGGATGCCCCCGTTGATGGCGACCATGAGCTCGGGGAGATCGGTTCCCACGGCGAGCACGGTCAGGCCGACGAACCCCTGAGAGAGCCCGTAGCGCTCGGTGAGGTCGATCGTGTGGCGCAGCGCCAGCTCGGTGCCGACCCAGAGCCCGAAGAGCCCGACCACGATGAGGAGGAATTCGACCATCTCGCGTGCGGCCCGCCGCGGGCCGGCCCCCACGGTAGGTCAAGGGCAGGGGAAGTTCCGCCGCGTCTCGGGTTTTCGCCGCATTCCGAGGCCGCGGCAGCGCATAGAATGGGGTCCTTCGACTCCTTCGCCCGGAGAGCCCCATGTTCCCGCGCTTCGCGCCCCTCGTCTTCGCCCTGCTCCTCGCCGGCCCCGCCTTCGCCCAGGACCACACGCCCACGCGCGACGGCATCCTCGAGACGCTCGGCCAGCCGGAGTTCTCCCCCTACGCGGGACGCGACTTCCCGACCCGCGTCTTCTTCGGCGACACGCACCTGCACACGTCGGTGTCCGTCGACGCGGGCACCATGTGCCGCGTCGGCCAGGAGGACGCCTTCCGCTTCGCGCGCGGCGAGGAGATCACCACGACCCACGGGCTCCGCGCGAAGCTCTCCCGCCCCCTCGACTTCATCGTGGTCTCCGACCACGCCGAGATGTACGGGATGATGCCCCAGCTCCTGAAGGGGGATCCCGAGATCCTCGCGACCGAGAAGGGTCGCCTCTGGTACGACATGCTGAAGACGGGCGACCGCGACACCATCTTCGAGGCCGCCATGGAGATCGTGGCGTCGCTGCAGCAGAAGGATCCGCCGCTCGAGAGCACGCGGGCCGTCCGGCAGGCCTGGCACGCCTACACCGAGCTCGCCGATCGCTACAACGAGCCGGGGCGCTTCACCGCGCTGATCGGCTACGAGTGGACGGCCATCGGCGGCTTCAACCTCCACCGCAACGTGGTCTTCCGAGGCGACGCCAGCGTCGCCAACCGCACGCTCCCCTTCTCGCAGTTCGACTCCCAGAACCCCGAGGATCTGTGGCGCGCGCTCGACGCCTTCCAGAAGGAGACCGGCGCCGAGGTTCTCGCGATCCCGCACAACGGCAACCTGAGCAACGGGCGCATGTTCTCGGTCGAGACCTTCGGCGGGAAGAAGCTGAACGCCGACGTGGCGAGACTCCGGGCGCGGATGGAGCCGCTCGTCGAGGTGACCCAGATCAAGGGCGACGGCGAGGCCCATCCCTTCCTGTCTCCCGACGACGAGTTCGCCGACTACGAGACCTGGGACCGGGCCAACCTCGACGGCACCGAGCTCAAGGAAGACTGGATGCTCCGCTACGAGTACGCCCGCGAGGCGCTGAAGACGGGGCTCCTGCTCGAAGAGAAGATCGGTGTGAACCCCTACAAGTTCGGCATGGTGGGCAGCACCGACGCGCACACCGCCCTCGCCGCCGTCGAGGAGGAGAACTTCTTCGGCAAGCACTCGGGCGTCGAGCCCGAGAAGAACCGCTACAAGCACCTCGTGATCTCCTCGCCGCTGGACCCGGATCTCGCCGTGATGGGTTGGCAGCAGGCCTCGTCGGGCTACGCGGCCGTGTGGGCGCGAGAGAACACGCGTGAGGCGATCTTCGACGCCATGCAGCGCAAGGAGACCTACGCCACGACCGGCTCCCGCATGCTGGTGCGCTTCTTCGGCGGATTCGAGTTCGTGGCGTCGGACGTGCAGTCCCGGCTCCCCGCGAACGTCGGCTACGCCAAGGGCGTCCCCATGGGCGGTGACCTACCCGCCGCTCCGGCCGGGAAGGCCCCGAGCTTCTTGGTGGCCGCTCTCAAGGACCCCCTCTCGGGCAACCTCGACCGTCTGCAGATCGTGAAGGGCTGGCTCGATCGCCGCGGCAAGCTGCACGAGAAGGTGGTCGACGTGGCCTGGAGCGGGGACCGCGAGCCGGGACCCGACGGCAAGCTCCCGCCGGTCGGCAACACCGTGAACGTCGAGAAGGCGATCTGGAGCAACACGATCGGCGCGCCCGAGCTGATCGGCTACTGGAGCGACCCCGACTTCGACCCGGAGCAGCGAGCCTTCTACTACGCGCGCGTGATCGAGATCCCGACCCCGCGGTGGACCGCCTACGAGGCGCTGCGCTTCGGAGTCGACATGCCCGACGAGGTGCCCATGGTCACCCAGGAGCGCGCCTACACCTCGCCCATCTGGTACGCGCCCCGCTGAGACGTCTCGCTGCGGAGGCTCGGGAGGGCGCCGGTCTTCACGTAGAGGGTGCAGCCCGAAGGCGCCGTGGCCGTGTGGCTCGTACCGACCGGAAGGCGCAGCCAGGTACCGGGCCCGTGGGTGCCCGCCTCGTCGTGGAGCTCGCCATGGATCACCCAGATCTCCGCGCCGCCGGGATGGGAGTGCCTGCGCTCCGACGGAGAGGGCGCCCACCGCTCGAGTCGCGTCGTGTCCGGGAAGTGCGGGTCGGAGAAGAGCGGCTTGTGCTCGACGCCTTCGACGCTGCTTTGCTCCCAGTCCATCTCCTCCGTCGCGGTCCGCCGCTGGGGACGAGGGACGCCGGCCACGGCGTCGTACTGGCGGAGCTTCACGAAGATGAGACAGCCCTCCTCGGAGTAGGGCGCGTGGGCGAAGCCCTCGGGGTTGAGCAGGTGCGTCCCGGCCCGCGCATGCCCGAGGTGGTCGGAGAAGGTTCCTTCCAGGACGAAGATCTCCTCGCCCTCGGGGTGCTCGTGCTCCGGGAACGAGGAGTCCGGCAGGTAGCGCACCAGGCTCGTGACCTGGCCCGACTCCACCTCGCCCACCAGGTGCAGCCGCTTCCGCAGCACGGTCCCGGACGGGCTCGGCTGCCACTCCATCTCGTTGGTGTCCACCGCGAGGCGCCGCGAGAGATCGCCGTTCAAGCTCATCCCCGGTTCCTAACCGCCTCGACGCGGTTGCGCACGCACCGGCCCCTTCTCGCGCTCTACGCGAGGAGGCGCTCGAGGGCCGCCCCGACCAGCGCCTTCCCCGCCCAGGTGAGCAGGGGGATGAGCAGGAATGCCCCGAAGCGACGCCACTGCTCATAGGCGATGGGCCAGTCTCGCTGCTCGCTGACGAAGCTCCGGTAGTGAAGCAGATCGACCGTGCGCATGGCATCGGCTTCCGGGGCCAGCGGAGAGCCCGCCAGGGCGCCCGGCTCTCCTCGCAGAGCGCTCGAAATGCGTGCGAGCTCGTCCTGCTTCGCCTCGCTCACCCGTCGCCGGATCCCCAGGGAGGGGACCAGCAACCCCACCAACGAAACGGCGGCAGCGAAGAGACTCGCGCCGATCACGGCCCCGATGCGGATGTCCGTACCGACCATCATCGCGAATCCCAGGACGGCAGGTACGACCACCGCTGCACGAACACCGATCCGGCCGAATGGCGCGAGCCGGTCGAGCTCGAGCAGAGGGACGCGGACGTGATGGAGCCCGACGCTGCGGACGAAGAGCGAGACCCGCAGCAGGAGCAGGAGTGGAACGGTGATCGTCGCGATCACCAGGAAGGACATCCCGAGAACGTATACGTCGAACGTCGTCCGGTCGGGCGAGAGGAGGGTCGAGATGCGCCCGACGTTGGCCTCCATGCTGGCGAACGCCAGCAGCTGGAAGGCGGCTGCGACGCCGAGGGAGAGAGGCAGCGGAACCGACTCGGCCCGCGCCTGCCCCTCGCGGAGCTCGGCTCGTGGAATTTCGAGCAGCGGCCCGAGGTCCTGGAGTTCGCGGCGCACGGCGCGCAGCCACTGGGCGAAGGCCACCGGCGAGAACCCGATCACCACCGAGAAGAAGAGGATCGCCCGAAGCTGACGCTCGACGAGGCCGGGCTCCTCTCCCATCGCCCGTTGCAGGAGCATCCAGGACGACACCTGGATGCCTACGAGCATGATCGCAGCGACGGTTCCGGCCCGGAAGGGTCGCCTCGTCACCCAGTCGGGCCCGCGCAGGATCCACGGGGGCGGGACGGCCTCCGGATCCGACTCGCGAGGGAGGGCATCGACGCTCATCCGGGCGAGCATACCGCGGCGCCCGGGGCGCCTCGGCCGGGGCGCCGACGCCGCTAACGCACCACGAGCACCGAGCAGGGAGCCATCAGGGTGATCTGCGGGCTCGTCGTCCCGATCCCCCAGCCCGGGCGGTTCGGGTCGGGCCTCCGGGAGGTGGTGATGATCAGGTCGCAGCCCTCCTCCGCCGCGAAGCGCAGGACCTCGGGACCGCGCTTGCCGGTCCGGACCGTCCACTCGACGGCGGGGTGCCGGGCGCCGAGATCCTTCGCCCAGCCGCGGACGAGCTCCTCCGCGCGGGTCCGCAGGGGCTGGTAGAACTCCTCGCTTTCGTCCGCGCCGAGACCGGGAATCGCCTCGATGACGTGGAGGAGCAGGAGCCGACCGTCCGGGCTCACGAGTCCGAGCGCCGTCTCGAACACCCGCTCGTGATCGATGGTGAGATCGAGGGGAACGAGCACCGTCTGGTACACGCAGCGTCTCCTACGGCCGAGGCCTCGACGGGCGCGACCGTTCGGTCTGTCGCTCCCGAGAAGGTACACCGAATCGTGACCTCGGAGGCGGGGCGCAATCGGCCAGCCAGTGGGTCGCGATTCCGCACCGGGCCCGCTCGCGGCGAGTCTCCGTGCCCCCCAGCACTCGGCCCGCTTCTTGCTCCCCGGTCGAGTGGGGCCGCGTGCCGTCGGCCCGGCAGAAAGGGGGACGCCATGGCCCAGACCCGAACCCGGAGAGTCCACCTGCTCGCTCTGTTGCCGCTCGCCTTGGCGCTCGGCTGCGGGTCCGGTGAGCCGGCGACCCAGGCCGAGCCGAGTGCGGACCAGGCGGCGCGGGAAGCCGCCCGAGCCGCGGAGAAGGAGGCCAAGGCCGCGGCCAAGACGCGGGCCAAGGAGGTCTTCGTGGCGGCCTGCACCGAGTGCCACGGGACCAATGGCGCGGGCAACGGCTCCCGTTCGGCAGAGCTCGTGCCGAGGCCGCGGAACTTCCAGGACCCGAACTGGCAGCGGGAGGTCGACGACGCGTTCCTCGCAAAGATCATCGTCGAGGGCGGAGAAGCCGTCGGACGAGCGGCGAGCATGCCTCCCAATCCGGAGCTCGCGAACGAGCCGCTCGTGGTCGACGCGCTGGTGAAGCAGATCCGGGGCTTCGGCTACTAGCCGACGACGCCCCGCAAGGCCTCCCAGCGCGACGCCAGCTCGTCCTCGGGCAGCGGGGCGAAGTCGTCCCACACGCTTCCGAGGGGCACGGCATTCTCCGCAGGCCGAGGGGCCGGGCCCGCGAGGAGTGCGCTCACCGAACGGCCCAACGCTTCGGAGGTGGTGGCGCCCACGGGGCCGAAGCAGCCCGGCCGGGCCTCCGCGAGCCAGCCCCCGATCTCTGCGGGCGCGATCGGGAGGGCCCCGGACACCGCGACCCCGTCTCCCACCCGCACGACGTCGAGCCCGGACAGCGCGGTCGCCAGGTAGCGGGCGGCGTGGAAGTAGTGCGAGTGGGTCGAGACCAAGCTGCCGTCGACCCCGCGCGCCCGGAAGCACTCGCCGTAGGTCCCTCCGTCCGACACGAAGTCGAGCCCCGCCAGCAGCAGCCGACGCGCACCGAGGGTCCGCGCCAGATGGACGGCGAGCTCCGACACGGTGATCAGCGCCTCGTCGATCACCGGCAGGCCCGCGGCCTCCCACGCCTGCTGCACGATCTGCGGACTGCGTAGCTGGAAGAGGAAGCAGCGCGACGGACATCGGTCGAGCGTGGCGGGGTGCGCACAGGTGTCGGCGAGGAGCGCACCGAAGGGCGCATCGTGCTCACCCAGCACCGGGGTCAGCAGGTCCTTTGGATCGACGCTGATCGCGTAGTCGATGCGGACTCGCGCGTCGATCAGGCGCTGCAGGGCCTGGGGCGCCGCGACGACCGCGACGTCGGGTGCCTCTCGCAGGGCGGGCAGGACGAGATCGAGGGAGGGCCCGCCGGACGCGATCACCACGGTCCGGCCGCAGAGGCTGCCGTCGAGCTCGGTGATCGCGCGCAGGGAGGGCAAGCGCTCGAGGGCCGCGAGCGCACGCTCGCTCACGATCCTCGGCGCACGCGAGCGGACGCCGTTCGCGCGCGCGCGCCTTCGCTGTGCCGCGACGGCATGGCGCTGCTCGAAGCGGGTCAGGTCCTCGTATCCGGGATGGACGACGGGATGCGCGAAGCCCGGCCCGGGCAGCGCGCGCCTCAGCGCGTCGGCGTACTCCCGTGCACTCGTCACCGGCTCCGGCTCGAGGCCGAGCTCCCGGGACACGGCGGCATGTACGCCCGCGAAGGGCTCCCAGACCACCACGGGAACGGGCGCGCGGAGACGCAGCGCGCGCGCCAGGTGTCCCGCTCCGGATCCGATCAGGCTCAAGGCGGAGGCGGCGCCCGCTTCCCGCAGGATCTGCTCGGCCCGCTGCTCCGCCTCGGCCTCGGGGTCGTAGGCGCTGTGGGCCCGGCGCCCGCCGATGCAGAGCGTCGCCCCACCGCTCTTCGCGCGGCCGATCTCGAACTCGACTTCGGGGTCAGGATTGGGATCCGGATCTCCGGGCGCCATGCCGGAAGCCGGGTGCAAGGCCCATGCCGCGACTGAACGGCGTCCAGGGGCCGCGCCGGGAACGGAGCACTGCAGAACGAAACGCCGATCTCCAGATTCGACGGCCCGGTCGCTAGCCTGCAGCCATGCCGATCTCGCGCGGATTCCGTTCGATCGCCTTCTCGACGGCAGCCTGGCTCGCACTCGCCGGGCTCAGCGTGGGTGCCCACGCCGGTCCGGTGCACCCGAGCGCCGCCGACACGCGCCCGCTCTCCGTGGGAACGTCCGTCCCCTCCGCCGAGGTCGAGACCCTCGCCGGCGGGCGGGTCGATCTCACCGAGCTCGCGCGCGAATCGGGCGTGCTTCTCGTCTTCTATCGCGGCGGCTGGTGACCGTACTGCAACACGCAGCTCGGCGAGCTGCGCAAGGTCGAGCCCGAGCTCGAGTCTCTGGGCTTCCGCGTGGTCGCCATCAGCCCCGATCGACCGGAACGCATGCTCGCCAGCCTGAAGGTCGAGGACCTGGGCTACGAGCTCTACTCCGATCGCAGCATGGAGGCTGCGCGCGCCTTCGGGATCGCGTTCCAGCTCGATGCCGAGGCGGTGAAGCGCTACGAGGGCTTCGGGATCGACCTCGAGGCGGCGGCCGGGAGGGCCCATCACCAGCTGCCGGTGCCGAGCGTCTTCCTGGTCGGGAAGGGCGGCGAGATCCTCTGGGTGTACTCGAACGAGGACTACCGCGTGCGCCCCGAGAACGAGGCACTGCTCGAGGCGGCGCGGAAGTTCGTTCCCGAGAAGCGTCCCTAGGACGACTCGAAGACGAGCCGGAACCCGTCCTTGCCGAGGCGGTGCCGAGGCGTGTAGGCGAGGAGCTCGGGCCATCCCGTCCCGGCGAGCGACCCTTGGATGCGGTCGCGATTGGCGGCGTCGAAGCTTCGAAACGCGTCGAGGAGACCCTGGACGCTGTACAGGGTGTAGGGCATCACGGCCCGCTCGATGGGCGTTCCGCGCAGCGAGCTCTTGCACAGGCCCACCGCCCTAGGCAGCTCGGCCAGATCGGCAGGCCGGGAGTCGGCCCAGCTCTCGAGCTCCCGCAGCACCTCGAGGAGCAGCGGCACCGCGTCGCGACCCATGCAGCCGAGGACCTCGATGAAGGAGGGCGCGAGCGCATCGTCGTCGAGCCACTCCCCCTGGTCTTCGGCGTTCGGGAACTTGCAACGCTCGATCCAGCCCACGACCTGGAAGGCCGTCTCGAGCAGAAGCCTGCGAGACACCAGGTCGCAGAAGAAGTGCCCGTCGAGGGGACCCATGAGGGCGCAGTCGGCGAAGGATTCCCGAGCTCCCAACAGGTAGGGGTGCTCGGCGAAGTGCGCGGACAGTGCCGCCAGCAGGTCGTGGGTATGCGCCTCGATCGCCTCGCCGGCCTCGACCGAAGCGCCGACGGCGAAGCGCGCCTTCGTCATGCGATCGGCCGCCATGTTGCCGATCGCCTCGCTCCCGGTCATGGCGCTGAAGCGGGCGCGCGCGGACGCCTCTCCGAGCTCGCTGCCCCAGCGGTAGTGCATGGCCGGGATCAGCGCGAACTCGTCCGAGTAGACCTCGACGAGATGCGCCGCCACGCGCTGGAGCGGCGTCGTCGGGAACAGCGGCGGCTCGGGATGCCGCTCTTCGAGGCGCCGGTAGATCTCGGTCGAGTCCTGCCAGGTCTCGTCTTCCGGCGTGACCACCATCGGAATGAAGCCGAGGCCCGTGCGACGCATGATCTCGGGCATGTCCGCGCGACGCTCGTCGAGCCAGACGCCCTTGTAGCGCAGGGCGGGACGCACCTTGGCCGTGAAGTAGGAGACCTCGAAGCCGTGGAGGACGTAGGGAGCGTCGGTGTGGTTGCGGTGCATCCCGGGAAAATATGGCATTGACTATGCCATTACCAGTCGATTCGCGTGGGGCGACGCTACGCTGCGAGGCGCCATGGATCTCTCGTCCGCCGCCGCCCCGCTCGGCGAACGCCTGAAGGCCGCCGGCCAGAGCGTCGCCGTCGCCGAGTCGTCGACGGGCGGCTTGATCGCCGCGTCACTGCTCGCCGTCCCCGGCGCCTCCGCCTACTTCCAGGGCGGGACGGTGATCTACACCCGTCGCTCTCGTCATGCCCTGCTGCAGATCGACAAGGACGTCGTGGCCGATCTCGACCCGGGCCTCGAGCCCCTGGCGGGCCACTTCGCGACCCGGGTCCGGGAGATCCTCGATGCCACCTGGGGCATCGGCGAGCTCGGCATCGCCGGCCCGACGGGCTCGCCCTACGGCCACGAGGCGGGCACGAGCGCGATCGCGGTGAGCGGCCCGATCACCCGGGCGATCACGATCGAGACGGGCAGCGCGAACCGCGCGGAGAACATGCAGCGCTTCACCGAAGCCGCCATCCGGCTCCTCGGTGACGTGCTCGAGGAGGCGGGACGAGGATCCGGCGCCGACGGTACCCTCTCCGGATGACCGAGATCATCGGACCCACCTCGAGCTTCTTCGTCTCCCAGCGTCTGCGCCTCCACTACGCCGACTGGGGCAACGAGGGCGCCCCGACCGTCGTGCTCGTCCACGGCGGCAAGGACCACGCCCGCAACTGGGATCAGGTCGCCCGCAGGCTGCGCGACCGCTTCCACGTGGTGGCACCCGACCTGCGCGGGCACGGGGACAGCGCCTGGGCGATCGGGGGGACCTACGCGATCTGGGACTTCGTCCTCGATCTCGCCCAGCTGATCGAGGCCCTCGGGCCGGAGCCGGTGACCCTGATCGGACACTCCCTCGGCGGTGCCGTCACCCTCCACTACGCCGGCACCTTCCCCGAGCGGGTCGAACGGCTCGTCGCCATCGAGGGGATGGGACCGCCTCCGGACATGCAGAAGCAGATGTCCGAGACCCCGGCCCACGAGCGGATCCAGCGCTGGGTGCGCTCCATGCGCGGGCTCGCCGCGCGCACGCCGCGGCGCTACGAGTCGATCGAGCAGGCCGCCGGTCGCATGCGCGAGGCCAATCCGCATCTCACTCCCGAGCTCGCCCGGCACCTCACCCAGCACGGCGTCGCGCGCAACGAGGACGGCACCTTCAGCTGGAAGTTCGACAACTACGTGCGCGCCTTCGCACCCGCGCGCTTCCATCCCGGCGACACGCAGTCGCTGTGGGCGCGCATCCCCTGCCCCGTGCTGCTCCTGCGCGGCACAGAGAGCTGGGCCCGCGACCCCGAGAAGGACGGCCGGATGGGCGCCTTCCAGGACGCGCGGCTCGTCAACATCGAGAAGGCCGGACACTGGGTCCACCACGACCAGCTCGACGAGTTCATGACGGCCGTCGAGGGCTTCCTCTCCGAGACGGCTAGGAGCTAGGAGTTAGGAGCTAGGAGCGGGTGCTCGTCAGAGGGTCTCGACCAGCTCGAGCACGGTTCCGTCGGGATCCTTGAAGCACACGAAGCGCGAGCTGGGCCGGCCTTCCCACACGACCGTCGCCGGCTCGCCCACCACCTCGACACCGGCGGCGCGCAGCTCGGCGAGGTCCGCGTCGAGGTCCGCCGTGGCCAGGGCGATGCGCGCGATCCCCAGGTGGTTGAGCCGGGAGTAGGGAGCCTCGTCGTCCCGCGGCTCCCGCCACTCGAGCAGATCGATCACCAGGGGTGGGTGGCCCTTCAGCCGGAACAGGCCACCGCGCAGCCGGTAGTCGGAGAAGCCCACGGCCCCGGCGACCTCGGCCGTGTTGGTCGGCGGGACCTCGAGGAAGAGCTCGAAGCCGAGGGACTCGTAGAAGGCGCGCGACCGGTCGAAGTCGCTGCAGTTGACGTTCACGTGGACCAGGCCCTGGACGTTCATCGGCGCGACCTCCCCTCTCTCCCGCTCACACGACGGTGTCCGCGTTGTCGATCACGAGCTCGGCCCCGTTGACGTGCTTCGACTCGTCCGACGCCAGATACAGCACCGAGTAGGCCACGTCGTCGGGCTCCCCCAGCCCCATCGCCGTGCGCGCGGCCTCGCGATCGGGCTGCTCGGAGAGTCGCACGTCCTGCAGACCCTCGAGCGCCGCCTCCACCATCGGCGTGTCGATGCTCCCGGGGTGCACGGAGTTGCAGCGGATCCCGTTGCGACGCTCCTTGCAGTAGACGGCGAGCGACTTGGTGAGCGAGCGGATTCCGCCCTTTGCCGCCGAGTAGGCGAAGTAGGGCGAGATCCCGACCAGCGCCGCCGTCGAGGACATGTTGATGATCGAGCCCCCGCCCCGCGCCTTCATCGCCGGGAGCGCCGCCCGGCAGCCGAAGAAGGTCCCGTCCAGGTGGACGCGGAGGGTGCGGCGCCAGATCTCGGTGGTGGTGCGCGAGATGTCGGCGATGACGGCGATGCCGGCGTTGTTGACCAGGACGTCGAGACCTCCGTAGCGATCCACGACGTGGTCCACGAGCGCGGGCCAGCTCTCCTCCTCGCCCACGTCCTGATGCACGAACTCGGCGCCGATCTCCGCGGCAAGCGCCTCCCCGCCCGCGACGTCCACGTCCGTCAGCACCACCGAGGCGCCCTCGGACGCGAGGAGGCGCGAGTCGGCGGCTCCGAGGCCGGATGCGCCGCCGGTCACGATGGCGACCTTCCCCTCGACTCGACCCATGACCCCGCCCTCCCTCAATTCGCGGCCCGAGGGTATCCGGGAGTCGCGGGGCTCGCTGCGGCCTGAACCGCGCGAAGGCGGCCGACGGGATCGGCGGGGCTGGTGTAGCGTCGCCGCGATCATGCCGAAGGACTTCTCCCTCCCGCTCTTTGGCCTGAAGCTCGGCGCCGCCGTCAACCTCGCGCTGCTCTACTGGACCCTCGGCCTCGAGTCGCCGGACCCGCATGCGGTGATCCCGGCCTGGATCCTGCTTTGCGTTTCGGCGTTCCGATGCCTGTTCCCCAATCGCTACCTCCACAACGTCGTCTTCCACGACACGCCGCTCAGCTCGATCTTCCTGACCCGCCTGCTCGCGACCTTCTCGGAGGTCGCCTACATCTACCAGTTCTCCCACGTGATCCGGGTGCTGAACGTCGACGGAGCCGGATGGATCGACGCCCTCTCGTGGCTGATGGTCGTGCAGGTCGTCGTCTCCCAGGGATTCGTGTGGACCGCCATCGGGACCCGCCGCCTCGGCCTCTACTTCCACGAAGAGCTCGGCTGGTTCGTGATCTTCGCCGCGAACACGCTCGCGAGCGCCGTCCTCCTCGCGACCGCCGGCGAGCTTGGAGACGGGCGCGTCCTGCTCGTGCTGAACGTCGGGTTCGGGGCGTTCTACCTGCCCTGGCAGGTGCTCCACCTGCGATCCCTGCGGGCCGAGGCGACGCCGGGGCACGTGTCGTGGGCGAGCGGCCTGGGCGACGCGCTCCGCGAGCGGAATCGGCGGACCGACGCCGCCTCCTGGGGCGGCTGGATCGGCCTGACCTGGATGGTCGCCTACTGGGCCACCCTGATCCCGGCCTGGGTCACCGCGATCGCGGTGATCCTGTCCGGCTCGTAGTCTCGCGCGCTCCTGGACTACGTTGCCCGCGATGAGCGAACCCTACGTCCTCTACGGCTCCCACGCGTCCTACTACACGGCCAGGCCCCGCGCCCTGCTGCGCAAGAAGGGCATTCCCTTCGTCGAGCGCCTGCCCAGCGCGCCGCGTTTCCGCGAGGTCGTGCGGCCCACGACGGGGAGCCACCGCATCCCCCAGCTCGAGGCCCCCGACGGCACCGTCATCCAGGACTCCCTCGAGATCGCGGACTTCCTCGAGGCGCGACACCCCGAGCTTCCCTCGTTCCCGGAAGGCCCCCGGCAGCGGCTCTTCGTCCATCTCTTCGAGCTGCTCGGAAGCGAAGGCCTGGTGGGGCTCGCGTGGAAGTTCCGCTGGCTGCATCCCGACGAGAACCTCCACTTCGTGAAGATGGACTTCGGCCGCTCGTTCCGGCCCCAGGGCAGCGACGAGGAGCTGCTCCACTACGGCGGCCGGATCGCCGACCGCATGCTCAGCCACGGACGCACCGAGGCGAGCCCGGAGACGCTCGACGCCATGGACGAGGAGTACACCGCCCTCCTCTCGCGACTCGAGACCCACTTCATCGAGCATCCCTACCTGCTGGGAGGGCACCCCTCGGCGGCGGACTACTCGCTGATGGGCGCGCTCTTCGCGCACCTGGGCCGCGACCCGCTGCCCCGGCGCCGCATGCAGGAGACCGCACCCCGCGTGTTCCGCTGGGTCGAGCACATGCTCGTCCCCGATGTCCAGTCCCCGGAGTTCTTCGACCGGCCGATCGAGTACCCGGCGAACGACGAGATCCCGCCGACCGCAGAGGACGTCCTTCGCCATCTGCTCACGCGCTACGGCGAGGGCTTCCGCGCGAACCTGGTGGCGGTCAACGAGTACGTCGAGCGCAAAGGCCTGTCGGCGGGCGACGCCTTCTCCAAGGAGACCGACCAGCCCGTCCTCGACGGCTGCAACCCGCACTTCGCCTGGGTCACCCAGCGGGCGCTCGACCACTACGCGAGCCTCGAGGGCGCGGACCGCGAACACTGTCGGGAGCTGATGGAGCGCTGCGGGGGGCTCGCGCTGATCGAGACGAAGCTCGCCCAGCGGATCGAACGCCGCGATCACAGGCTCTTCGTGGCCTAGAGCTTCCTCGCTCGAGCCGAGGAGCGGCCCCTGGCGGAGAGCCCGGCCGCGGCGAGCAGCGCGAAGACACCGAGCAGCGCGGGCTCCGGTGCCCGCGCGAGGAGCAGGGCGCTGGTTCCGTCCGTGAAGTCGACATGGACGGGGATCCCGCCTCGAACGATGGGCGGGCCCTGGAAGCGAAACCGGAGCGACTCGACCTCTCGCTCGTCACCAGTCGCGACTTCGATCAAGGAGCCGGGAGCGACCACGGTGACCAGGGGCTTCCCATCGGGCGCGAGCACGAGCGCCAGCGTGTCGAAGACGTTGCCGTCCTCGGGTCCGACGAACGGGGTGAACCAGACGTTGTCGTCCGCATCGACGACGGGGAGCGCGAAACTCAACAAGAGGAAGGTCAGCGATGGATCCAGCCCCGGAACGGGATCCCCTTCCGTCGCGAGCAGGGTGATGTCTTCGCCGTCTGCGGACACGTAGAGCCCGAGGTCCGGGAGCGGGTCGATCGAGAGCGGAGTGAGGGGATCGGGGAGGAAACCGGATCCAGGGGGAAACGAGAAGCCCGCGTTGAAGCCGGAGCCACCACTGCCCGAACCTTCCGGCGCGCCGAACACCGCGGACTTGCCGGACTGCCCCAGCGCGAAGCGGCCGATGGCCCCATCGAGCTCCTCGTACACGGGAGTCGGCCCCCCCGGCCCGAGCGACCACAGGCCGGCGCCGGCCCGCAGCCAGGTCTCGCCGCCGGGGACACGGGCCACGGATCCGATCTCGCCGAGACCGGCGACCTCTCCCTCACGGGCGAGGATCCGGAAGCCTCCCGCAACCCGCTCCAGCAGCGCACTGTCGTTCGATTCGTCGACACCGGTCCCGGAGAGCCGTGCGGTTGCCAGGAAGCTCGGTTCGTAGGGGTTGGTGCTGGCCGGCTGCGCGCTCTCGACCACGAGACCGGGATGGCCAGCCAGCGTGTCCCCGGGAACGAGGAGCGGCTCGAGCTGGGAGCCGATCGACCAGATGCCCGTCCTCGACTGTTCGTCACTTCCGAAGGTCGCCCTCAGATGGCGCGCGTCGTAGCCGAAGCCCGACAGGTCGAGGTCCGGACCCCCCGGAAGCCGATCGCCCGTCTGCAGCAGCGGCTCGAGCGCCCCACCCAAGGGAGCCCGATACAAGACCCCTCGCGAGTCCCCATCGATGACCTGGCCCTGGAGCAGGGTGGCTCCATCTTCCTGGCGAACCGGATCGAATCCGACCACGAAGCCCGGCTCGCCCGGAAGGGGCGGGGGAAACACACCCGGTGCGATCCACTCCACGTCACCGGAGGGCGAGACCCACCAGCTCCCGTGATCCCCGGGATCACCCGGCTCGAACGACGCCGAGAACGCGAGCCCCCCATCGGGAGTGAGACGCGTTCTCGCCAGGGTGGTGAGTGAGGCTCCGCCCGATCCCGGTGCGGACCCGCCTGTGGCGTAGAGGGTCTCGAAGGTGACGTCGCGAGCGCCCCCCAAGGCGGAGATCGGGAGGAGCAGGCCGAGCAGGACGGGGAGCAAGGCGACGCCACGCATCGGGTGTATGTGGTCGAGCCTCGGCCGAAGTGTCGGCCCCGGCACGACGCCTAGCTCGAGGCCGGCTCCTCGGGTCGCGTCGGCTCTTCCATGCGCACCACGCGGTAGCCCTCCGAGACGCGCAGCATCGTGTCGCACCAGACCCGGCCCTCGAATCCGTAGCGGACCTGCACCCCGCGCAACGCGCCGGACACGAGCTGTCGCGCGGCCTGCTCGAGGCTCGCCTCTCCCTCGGCGCGGCGCCCCGCTCCCGCCTTGAGGCGAACGCTCAGGACGCGCGCGGCACGCCCGAGATCCCGGACGAGCTCGTGAAGGCCCGCTTCGTCGAGGACGGCCTGATGGAGATCCGGTAGGGGCTCCCGCGGTTCGGGGTCGAGCGAGGACGTCGACGTCGCGGACGAGAGCGCCGCGGGCGTCGGGCGATCGGCGTTGGGCAGCATCACGATGGCGTTGTGCGGGGCCGGGCAGACGTGCTGGCAGATGCCGCACCCGGTGCACAGGTGCGGATCGATCGAGGGCGCGCCCTCGCCCAGGGAGACGACGCCCGGAACCGGGCAATGCTCGGAGCAGAGGCTGCACGGGGATCCGAGCCGGTTCAGGCAGTCGAGGGCCTGCACGGAGGCCGTTCCCAGGGCCGCCGGCGCCTCGCTGCGGAGCGCACCCGGCTCGCAGGCCGCGATGCACGGCAGGTCCTCGCACATCCGGCACGGACTTCGAATCGGGTCGATGATCGGGGTCTCCGCCGCTTCGCGCAGGCTCTGCGGCGCCGAGACGATGGCGTCGTGGGGACAGGCCCCTGCGCAATCGCCACAGCGCGTGCACGCCGCGAGGAAGGCCTCCTCGGCGATCGCCCCGGGCGGGCGCAGCAGGGGAAACGCGCCGTTCGCGGTGCCCCGACGCGGCGTCGCCCGCATCTCGGGATCCAGCCACGAGATCACGCCCGGTAGCGTCTCCCCCTCGCGCACGATGGGGCGAGGGTCGGGGCGCGCCTCCTCGCGCCGGGCACGGCCGCGCAGCAGCTCGCGTCGGGTCAGGTCGCCGCGGGACACGTCAGGGCCCCGGCGGGCCGGCGGTCGCGGCGGCCAGCGGATGGCACTGCAGGCAGCTCTGCCGCCCCGGGTGCGATGTGCGCAACGGCGCGCGTCCGCCCGGGCCGTGGCACGCGTCGCAGTTCTCCCGCATCCAGTCCGCGTGGGGAACCGAAGGCGGCGCGCCGTCGTAGGCGATGCTTCCGCCCTCCGATGCGAAGCCCCGCCAGTCGTTCCCCACCTCGGCGGCGGCGTTGGCGGCGAGCCGGGTGAAGCCGGCCTGCTCGGGCGCATGACACTGGGTGCAGCTGGCGAGCTCCGCGTGGGGCAGCGCACTGGCCCTTCGGCCGCCCAGCACGACGCCCTGGCCGTGACACGCCAGGCACTCGCCCGCCGAGCCGGTGCTCACCGGATGCGGAATCGTGGGCGGCGCGCCGTCGAAGGCTCGCCGGCTCTCGCGGGGCGCGAGCTCGCCGTCCCCGTCGGCGGAAGCCGCGACCAGCCCGGGCGGGACGCCCCGCTTGCGCCAGGGATTCGACTCGAGCTCCGCGTGGCTTCGGGCCGGCGGCACGGGGCCGGGGTCGGGCCGCGCGACCACCGGGGGCACCACGGGCTCGTAGCGTCCGCCCGAGGTCCCGGTCACGAGTCCGATTCCGGCGATCACGACTCCGACCGCCGCGACCACGCCGACCAGGCGGCCTCCCGCCTCCTGCCTAGCCATCCGCCCCCTCTCGCAGCGGCTCGGCGAAAGGCGAGCGCTTGCGCACCCGCGCCGCGCACTTCTTGAAGTCCGGCTGCTTCGAGAAGGGATCGTGGGCGTCGAGGGTCAGGTCGTTGATCAGGCGATCCTCGTCGAAGAACGGCACGAAGAGCGTTCCGACCGGCGGATCCCCGCGGCCTCCGATCCAGACGGGCAGCTCGATCGAGCCGCGGCGCGTCTCCACGACCACCACCTCTCCGTCGTCGACCCCCAGCGAGCGCGCGTCGTCGCGATGCATCTCGACGTAGGCGTTGGGCATGGCCCGCCGAAGCGGCGGAATCCGCATGGTCATCGAGGCCGTGTGCCAGTGCTCGAGGACGCGCCCGGTGCACAGCCAGAGGGGCCACTCCGCATCGGGCGACTCGGGCGGCGGATCGACGGGGCGAAGCCAGATCTGGGCGCGGCCGTCCTTCGTGGGCGAGTGGTAGAAGTCGAACTCCTTGCCCTCGGCCACGTAGGGGTCGTCGAAGCCCGAGAAGCGGAAACGCGTCTCGCGCCAGCTCCCGTCCGGCTGCTCGACGACCGGCCAGCGCAGACCGCGAGCCTTCACGTAGACGTCGTAGGGAGCCAGGTCCTTGTGCTTCAGCCGCGAGAAGCTCCGGTACTCGTCGAAGAGCGCCCGGTCGACGTTGAAGTCGCGGAAGCGCTTCCAGTCCCAGACCGGGACGGCCTCGCCCGAGGCGTCGCGCACATCGAAGAGGAAGGCGCCGGACGCGTCCTTCATGCCCTCGTGACCCTTTTCGTGCAGGCGCCGCGCGACGGCGATCACCTGCCACACGTCGTCCCGCGCGTCTCCCGGCGGGTCGACCATCTTGAACCACTGCTGCGTCCGACGTTCGGAGTTGCCGAAGATCCCGTTCTTCTCGACCCACATGGCGGAGGGCAGGATGAGGTCGGCCCCGACGGTCGTGGCCGTCGGATACACGTCGGACACGATCAGGAACTTGTCGGGGTCCGCGACGCCGGGGTCGAAGAGCTTGTGGCGGTTGGGAAGCGTCTGGCCCGGGTTCGTCACCTGCACCCAGAGCGTGGACACGTCGCCCCCTTCGGCAGCGGGCTTGCTCCACTGCTCGAACATCTTGACCGTGTGGTACCCCATCTTGTCGCGGATGCGCCCGGCCGGTAGGCCCCAGATCTCCTCCGCCTGCTTGCGATGTTCGGCGTTCTCGACCAGACGCCCGCCCGGGAGCAGGTGCGCGAGGGTCCCGACCTCGCGCGCGGTGCCACACGCCGACGGCTGCCCCGTGAGGCTGGTCGGTGCGTCCCCGGGGCGACCGAAGTGGCCCGAGAGCAGATGGCACGCATGCACCAGCGTGTTGATCGCGGTGCCGCGGGTGTGCTGGTTCATCCCCATGCACCAGAGGCTGGTGATGCGCAGGTCCCGCCTTCCGAACAGATCGCCGAGCATGCGGATGTCGCGCGCCGGAACCCCGGAGACCTCCTCGACCCGCTCGGGCGTCCACTCGGCGATCCCCGCCTTGAACTCCTCGAACGAGATGGACCGGCCGTGCAGCGACGGCGGCTCCGAGTCGGCCTTGAACGCGCAGTGCTGCTCGACGAACTCCCGATGCCAGGTGTCGTTCGCGATCAGCAGGTGCAGGATCCCGTTGGCGACCGCGAGATCGGTGTGGGGGCGGAACTCGAGGTAGTGGTTCGCGTAGCCGGTGCTTCGTGTTCGCCGCGTGGAGAGGTCGATGATCGTGACCTCCTCCCCGCGCGACCTCCGATCGATCACCCGCGAGAACAGGATCGGATGCATCTCGGCCGGGTTGTTGCCCCAGTTGATCAGCACGTCGCACGCGTCGAGGTCGTCGTAGCAGCCCGCGGGCTCGTCCACCCCGTAGGTAGCCAGGAAGCCCGTGACGGCGGACGCCATGCACAGCCGTGCATTCGGGTCGATGTGGTTGTTGGAGAGCCCGGCCTTCATGAGCTTCTGCGCCGCATAGCCCTCGGGAATGGTCCACTGGCCGCTGCCGTAGATGGCGAAGCCCCCGGGGTCGGCCAGGATGCGCTCGGCGATGACGTCGAGGGCGCGGTCCCAGGAAATGGGCACGTGCTTGCCGCCCTGCTTGAGGAGCGGCGTCGTGAGCCGGTCCTCGCCGTAGAGCGCGAGGCCCACGTGGTAGCCCTTCACGCACAGGAGGCCGCGGTTCACGTCGGCCTTCCGGTCTCCGGCCACGGCGACCACCCGCCCCTGCTTCACGCCGACCTGGACGTGGCAGCCGGTTCCGCAGAAGCGACACGGTGCCTTGTCCCACGTGACGCCCGCCTGGGGATCGGGCGCGGCATCGGCGGTCTCCCCGCTGCCCGCCGCGGCGGTGGCGGCCGCCATCGCCGTGAGCTTCACGAAGCTCCTTCGATCGAGTTCCATCACGCGCCCTCCGGCAGCAGATCTTCGAAGTCGGCGTAGACGACCTCCACGCCGGCGACTCCCGGCACGGCCCGGATCGCCTCGACCCGGGCCTCGACCTCGGCGTCGGTGGCGGTGTCGAGGGTGGCGGGCCAGCGGTGCTGGCTGCAGCTCCCCAGCTCGAGCTGCGGGAAGCCCGAGAGCCCCGCACGGGCGCAGGCCCGCGTGGCGTCCGACGCGTCGTCGAGCACGAGGACGAGGCCGAGAACGGGCATCAGCCAGCCTCCCGGGTCCGCGGCGGCCCGAGGCCGGAGCGACCCGTCAGGACCTGGGCCGCGATCTTGACCGCCACCGTGAAGACGCCGAGCCCGACCGCCCAGATCCCCACCGTGAGCTTCCACTCGGTCGGGCTGGGGGCGTACTCGACGATCTCGTGCAGGGTGCTCGGTACGAAGCCCGGCACGATCATCCCCATGCCCTTCTCGATCCAGACGCCGACGAAGGTGAGCACGCAGGCCAGCAGGACGAGCCCGGGACGCCGGCGGGAGACGGGCAGGAGCAGCACGACCGCGGCCGTCGCGTTGAGCGCGATGGCGCTCCAGATCCAGGGGACGAGGGCCGAGTGGCCGTCGAGCCCCAGGTACAGGTAGCGCGCCGCCGCGGCGTGGGAGCCGCCGGTGTAGAGCTGGGTGAAGACTTCGGCGCCCAGCAGGAAGAGGTTCACCCACACGGTGACGCGCAGGATCCGGGCGAGGGTGCGGATGGGGCCGTCGGGGATCGCCAGCTTCATCAGCCGGCGGATCAGCGTGAGGGCGACGATGAGGAAGGCGGGGCCGGTCACGAAGGCCGACGCGATGAAGCGCGGAGCGATGATCGCGTCGTTCCAGAAGGGTCGGCTGCCGAGTCCCGTGTAGAGGAAGGCCGTCACCGTGTGGATCGAGATCGCCCAGGCCACGGAGAGGAACACGAAGGGCACGTACCACTTCGGATTCAATGGCTTCCCGACGAACCGCGAGTAGATCATGTAGCCCGAGATGTGCAGGTTGAGCAGCAGGTACCCGATCAGCACGACCACGTCCCACGCGAGCATCGACATCGGCCAGTGGAAGCGGCCGATGATCGGCGCCATGTGCCAGAGACGGTCGGGGCGCCCCATGTCCACGATCACGAAGGCCACGCACACGATGATGGCCGCGATCGCGAGCAGCTCGCCCACGATCACGACCTCGTGCATCTCCTCGTCGTCGTAGAGATAGGCGGGAATCACCATCATCACCGCGCCCGCGGCGAGGCCGACACCGAAGGTGAAGTTCGCGATGTAGAGGCCCCAGGAGACGTGGTCGTTCAGGTTGGTGAGCGCCATGCCCTGGGCCAGCTGTTGCGCCCAGGCATTCGCGCCGACCAGCGCCATCGCCGTCAGCGCGAACATCCAGGCGTAGAAGAGCAGCCCGCCGTCGACGGAGATCTTGACGCACTCCCAGAGGAAGCGCGGGTAGGTGACGAGATGGGAGTCGCCGGCGGGGGGCGCTTGATCGGCCGTCGTCGTGCTCATCGGGCTCCCGGCTCAGGAGTCGAAGAAGTAGAAGAATCGCGGGCGCGTTCCCAGCTCTTCCTTGAGCACGAACACGCGCTTGTTGGCGAGCACCCAGCGGATCGGCGACTCGGGGTCGAGCAGGTTGCCGAAGACGCGCGCGCCGGTGGGACAGGCCTCCGCACACGCCGGCAGCTTGCCCCGCCGCGTGCGGTGAAGACAGAAGTGGCACTTCTCGACCACGCCCTGAGGCCGGACGCGATTCGAGAGGTAGCCCTGGTCCGGGTTGATCTCCTCTGCCGGGATCTCGGGCTTGGTCCAGTTGAAGCGGCGGGCGTGATAGGGGCACGCGGCCTCGCAGTAGCGACACCCGATGCACCAGTCGTAGTCGACGACCACGACGCCGTCCTCCTCCTTCCACGTCGCCTCGACGGGGCAGACGGAGACGCACGGCGCGTCGTCGCACTGCTGGCACTGGACGGGCATGTAGTACTTGCCCGGGGCCGGGACGGCGTGGTCGTAGGTCGCGGAGGCGTGCTCGAAGTCGAGGCTGCCCTGCTCCATCTCGAAGACCCGGATGTAGGACTGGTTGGTGGCGCGGTCGTGGTTGTTCTCTTCGTGGCAGGCCTCGGCACACTTCCGGCAGCCGTTGCACACCGAGAGGTTCAGGGCGTAGCCGAACTGCACGCCGGGGATCGGCTTGTCGTCCGCGACCTGCACCCTGGCTCCGCGCTCGCGGAGCGTGTCCTCCTCGATGCGACGCAGGACGCCCTGGATGTCCTCGGGCGAGAGCTCGCGGTAGTGGCGCTGCAGGAACTGGTCGAGCGAGAGGTCCTTGGTGAACTCGCGCACGGGCTCCATCACCTTGGCGAAGGCCGCCACACCCAGGGTGGCGCCGATCCCGGCGATGGCCGTGCGGCGGGTGACGTCACTCATGCTCGGAAGCCTCCTCCGCCCCGTGGCGTCCCGGGGCGCCGTTCTGCGCGGCGGGCTGGAACCGGTCGTTCGGCCCGGGGGCGGGCGAGACCAGCGGATAGGCGGGCTGGTGCGCGTCGTGGCATGCGACGCAGTTGTTGCGGACGAAGGGCCCGCGGCTGCGGTCCCAATGGCCGCGGCCGCCGCCGTGTGCACCGTGCTCGAACGACCGCAGCACCGGCCCGTGGCACTGACCGCAGAGCGTCATCACCTCCGCGAAGGGAATCGCCTGGCCGTCGGCGAGCCGAAGCCGCGTCCGGTCCGTCGGGTCGTGGCAGCTCGCGCAGGCGAGCGCACCGTGGGCGAGCGCGATCTCGCCGTGGATCGACTCGTCTCCCTCGGAGGCCAGCGCGGCCGAGCCACTCGGGCCGTGGCAGGTCGCGCACTCGATGCCGATCGCGACTCCCGAGGCGTCCCGGAGGCCGCTGTCGACCTTGCCGAGGAGCGGAGGATTGCGGATCTCGACGGGATGAAGCTCCGAGGACGCGGGCTCCACGCTCTGCGCGGCGAGGCCCACGAGAAGCAGGAAGCCCACCACCACCCACGTCTGTGACGGCAAGATCGAACGTCCCTCCGCGGGCACCCTACCACGCGCTGCGATCGGTTCGCACCCGGGGAAGTCAGGAGGTCGTGGCCGCCTTCCGGAGCTTCCGGAACTGGAGCTTCCGGAACTCCCGGGGCGTCTGGCCGGTCCAGCGCCGGAAGGCGCGGCCGAAGGCGCTGAGCTCGGAGTAGCCGAGCAGGAAGGCGACCTCGCTCAACGAGAGCTCGCGCCGCGTCAGGTACTCGCGAGCCAGGCCCGAACGGATCTCCTCGCTGACCTGTTGGAAGGACAAACCTCGCTCGTCGAGCCTTCGCTGGAGCGTGCGCTCGCTCATGCCCAGCTGGCGCGCCGTCGCTTCGAGACGCGGAGCCCCCGAAGGCAGGGCATCGGCGACCGCACGTCGCAGCGCGTCGAGCAGCGGGTCGTCGCCCGGCAGGCTCGCCAGCAGGTTGCGCGCGTGGGCCTCGAGCACCGAGAGAAGGCCGGGGTCCGCTCCGACCACTTCGGCCCGCAGCGCGGCGTCGCTCACCACCACCGCGTCGCACGAGGCCCCGAAGCGGACCGGCGCGCCGAGCAGGGACTCGTACTCGGCCCGGCTCTCCGGCTCCTCCCGTCGGAGCTCGACCCCCTCGACGGCGTCCGGCCGACCGGTGAAGCGGCGCGCACCGCTCACCCAGATCGCCATGGTGACCTCGCCGTCCTGGTAGCGGCCGGCCGCCGTCGACTCGGGCACCCGGTAGGTGATCGCCCAGCTCCCGCCCCGGGGCTCGAGGGCGATCTCGCTCCGGGTCTGGTGGAGCTTCAGATAGCGGGCGGCGTTGGTCACGACCTCGGAGAGGGTGGGTGAGTTCATCACCAGGAAGCCGAGCACGCCGAAGTCCCGGGGCTCCATGTCGAGACCGAGACGGATCCCGAGCGTGGGATCGCGAAGGGCCCGGGCCGCCGCCTCGAGGGCGGCCACATAGTCGTCGAGCCCGATGAAGCGGTCGCCGTCCTCGGAGGCGACCGCCCCCTCGGGGCCGCAACGAGGCACGCCGAGCGCCACCGGGTCGAGCCCGGCCTCCGTCACCGCCTCGAGCAGGCGGTCGAGCATGGATCCGCGGATCTGTGCGGGCAGCACGTTGGCGCCGAGGGTCGAGTCTCTGGCGGTGCCGGTCAAGAAGGGACCGGGCCCTTGTGGTTACCTGAAGGGAAACGGGAGGACCCCATGAGCCGAGCATCCGGAAGCCCCGAGCCCATCGACCGCGAGCGCGTCCGGCGCCAATCCCGGGAGCACCTCTTCCCCCACCGCATGGAGACTTTCGACGCCCTCGGCATCGACCTCGTGATCGGGCGTCGCGAGGGCTACCGGATGTGGGACGTCGACGGCCGCGAGCTGATGGACTTCCACCTGAACGGCGGCACCTACAGCCTCGGCCACCGGAACCCCGAGCTCCTCGATACGCTGCTCGAGTCGCTCCGCACGGCCGACGTCGGGAACCACCACTTCACCAACCCGGCTCGCGCCGAGCTGGCCGAGCGGCTCGCCGAGGCCACGGGCTTGCAGTACGCGGTCTTCACGCCGAGCGGCTCGGAGGCCAACGACGTGGCGATCAAGTCGGCCCGCCGCCGGACCGGGCGCCGCAAGATCGTGGCCCTCGACTGCGGCTATCACGGGCGCTCGGGTCTCTCGGGTGCCGCGGGCAACGACGACACGGCCGCCTTCTTCCACAGCGAGCTCCGCGACGAGTTCGTGAAGGTGCCCTTCGACGATCTCGATGCGATGGAGAAGGCCCTCCAGGGAGAGGACGTCGCGGCGGCCCTGATGGAGACGATCCCCGCGACCGCGGGCTTCCCCATCCCGAGCGACGGCTACCTCCCCGGCGTTCGGGCCCTGTGCGACCGCACCGGCACGCTCTATATCGCGGACGAGGTGCAGACGGGCCTGGCAAGGACGGGAAAGCTCTGGGGCGTCGACTGCTGGGGCGTCACGCCCGACATCCTGATCACGGGCAAGGGCCTGTCGGGCGGCCTGTACCCGGTCTCCGCGGCGGTGCTCTCGGAGAGCGTTGGCGCGTGGCTCCGCGAGGACGGCTGGGGATACGTCTCGACCTTCGGCGGCGCCGAGCCCGGCTGCGCCGTGGGAGCGCGTGCGCTCGAGATCTGCTCCGACCCGGCGACCCTCGCCAACGTCGACACCATGGCGCGACGCATGCGCGAGGGCCTCGAGGAGATCCGGAGCCGGCAGCCGATCTTCAAGGGGATCCGGCAGAAGGGCCTCGTCATGGGCCTCGAGGTCGACCTGCCGCTGGGCGGCGTCCAGCTCTCGCGCGCCCTCTTCGAGTCGGGAATCTGGGCGATGTTCGCGGGCTTCGATCGCTCGGTCCTGCAGTTCAAGCCGGGCCTCCTGATCGACGAGGCGTACTGCGACGAAGCATTGGAGCGCGTGGACAAGGCTTTCGCCACCCTCGCCGCCCAGGCCCAGGCGTGAGCGCCTGGGCGGAGCTCCCGCGGGAGCGACAGATCGCCCTGCACGACGCGGTCGCGGAGCGCGCCCTCGCGTGCTGGGGCCTCGAGGGAGCGCGCATCGATCTGCTCAAGCACCGGGAGAACACGGTCTACCGGGTCACCGCCCCCGACGGCACCCGCTCCGCCATGCGCGTGCGTCGCCCGGGCTACCGGAGCGACGCCGAGCTCGAGTCGGAGCTCGTGTGGCTCATGTCCCTTCGATCGGTCGGAATCGGCACGACCGAGGTGCGACCCTGCCTCGATGGAGCGGCCTTCGCCCACGTCGAGACCGAGGCCCTTCCGGCCGGACGCCAGTGCGACGTCCTGGCCTGGGTGGAAGGCAAGCCTCTCGGCAGCATCGAGGAGGGCGTCGCGCTCGAGGGAGAGGCCCTGGCCGATGCCTATCGCCGCCTGGGCGAGCTGCTCGCGCGCATCCACGACCATGGAGAGTCGTGGCAGGCGCCCGAGAGCTTCACGCGGATCGCCTGGGACGAGGAGGGCTACTTCGGTCGGAAGGCGCTCCTGGGCTGGTACGGCGACCTCGAGATCCTGTCGAAAGGAGAGCGCGACCTGCTCGACCGGGCGCGAGAGGCGACGGCAGAGGCGCTCGGTGCCTTCGGCAAGTCCCCCGACCGCTACGGATTGATCCACGGCGATCTGCTCCCGGAGAACGTCTTCCTGGACGGAGATCACCTCTCCTTGATCGACTGGGACGACTCGGGCTTCGGCTGGCACGTGGACGACATCGCGACCGCGATGCTCGTCCACCTCGATCGCCCGACCCTCCCCGCGGCGCTCGGCGCCATGGTCGAGGGCTACCGTCGCCGGCGCGCGCTTCCGGAGGACCACCTCGCCATGCTGCCCTTCCTCTGGATGGCCCGGGGGCTCTCCTACGTCGGCTGGGCGCACTCCCGCGGCGACACGGGTAGAGCGATGGCCGAGGACGTCGTCGACCAGGCCTGCACGCTGGCGCGAGCGATCCTCTCATGACGGAGGCATCGAACATGGAGCATCCCTACCCCTACCGCGAGATCAGCCCGTGGGTCGAGAGGCCGGCGGACCTGCAGGCCCCCCTGAGCCACGATCTCGACGCCGACGTCGTGGTGATCGGCGGCGGCTACACCGGCCTCTCCACTGCGCTCTCGCTGCGGGAGCAGGGCGTGGACGTCGTCGTCCTGGAGCAGGGCTTCGCGGGCTCGGGCGCGAGCGGTCGCAACGCGGGCCACCTGGCCCCGACGATCGGCAAGGACGTCCCCACGCTGCTTCGGTTCTTCGGCAGGGAGCGCGCGTCGCAGCTCGTGCGCTTCGCCGATGCCGCCGTCGACTACACGGAGGAGACGATCCGCAAGTACGACATCGACTGCGACTATCGGGCCAGCGGGAACGTCATGGCCGGCGTGCACCCGAAGCACGAAGACAAGCTGCGCAAGGCGGCGAGTGCGGCCCACGAGCTCGGCGCGGACATGCGCTTCCTCGACGGAGCCGAGATGCGCGAGCGAGGTCTCCCGGAGGCCTTCCGCTGCGGCATCCACGAGGAGCGCGGGGGTACGCTCCATCCCGGCCGCTTCGTGCTGGGGCTGCGCCGAGCCGCGCTCGCCGCCGGCGTACGCCTCTTCGAAGACTCGGGCCTCCTCTCCCTCGAAGACGGAGCCCGGGTCGTGGCCCGAACGGCGGCGGGGAGCGTGCGCGCCGACTTCGCGGTGCTCGCGACCAACGCCTACACCCGCTCGACGGGACGCCGGAAGCGCGCGGTCGCCCCGCTCCGGGTCTCGATGCTGGAGACGGTGCCCCTCGACGACGCCCAGCTCGAAGCCATCGGATGGCGCGGCCGGGAGGGCGTGTACACCGCCCACGAGGTCCTCGAGAGCTTCCGGTTGAGCGCCCAGAACACGATCGTCGTCGGCACCAAGGTCGTGCGCCAGGGCTATGGCGGAGCGCTCCCGTCCGGGAACCGGCCCGAGGCCTTCGCCGCGATCCACGCGGCCCTTCGCGAACGCCTGCCGGCCCTCCACGACGTCGAGGTCGCCCACGCCTGGGGAGGCTGGATCGCGCTCACCCCCGACTTCCTGCCGCAGATCGGGGCCGAGGGCCGGAACGGCAACGTCCTCCACGGAATCGGCTTCTGCGGACACGGCGTTCCGCAGGCGACTCTCATGGGCGCGATGCTCGCCTGTCGCATCCAGGGCCGCGAGCACGAGTGGGAGTCCGCGCTCCGCCGCCGCAGCCTCTCTTGGCCCCCCGAGCCGCTCACCTGGCTCGGCGGGACGCTCCTGAACGCGGCCTTCGCCGCGGTCGATCGTCGCACGGACCGACAGGTGCGCGCGCTGTCACGCGACTAGTGGCGCCCGGCGGGAGCTTGCGCTTCACGACCCCCCAATCAGGCATCCCGAACGGATGCAGTCTGCGCTCGCCCACTTCGCCGGCCCCGAGGGCTCGACCCGGCGTCGTTGCAGCCAGCCGCTGCCAGCATCGCGTCCGTCTCCCAGAGGCTCTTCGAGAGACACCGCCCGAGATCCTCAGGGATAGTTGTCGCCCCGCTCGTCTTCCGGCTGCGGACCCAAGCCGAGCGGGGTCCCGCCGAGTGTCGAGACAGTGAGCACTCGGTCGCATTCCTCGCAGATCGAGGCAGGCCGAACGATGCGGACCCACTGCTCCCTGATGACCGCTCCCTTCGTGAAGTAGCCATGTGGCGAGCTCGGCCACAAGAACCCTCGCTCGGTCTTGAGACGTTGAACGATCCGGCGCTGGCGATCGGTCAAGGGAGCGGTCGCAGACGACTTCGCATCGTAGACCACGAGATGTCCGGTCAGTGTGGCGGCCACGATGTCGAAGCTGGCCCATGCATCCACATCGTGGTTCTTGGGAGTCCCGATATACACTCTCAGACTGCCACGAGAAACAGAGTGGTAGACGCCGCGAAGCTGGCTTCGTGCGATCTCTTCGAAGCTCCGCCATGGAATTTGCTTGTGCTTCTTGATTCGAGGATCGCAGCGACGGTTCCGAAGGCGCCAGTCGGTCTGCTCCTCGGCCTTCTTGGCGCACTTCTCGACCAGGCGCCGATCGGGGATCATGTCGAGGGTCGACATCCCATCCGCATTCAGCTCGACGCTCTGTAGTTCCTCCAACAGGCCCCGCATGGAATCCGTCGTACTGCGACTGGTGAGCGTTCCCAGTATCTCGCGGGCCTGTCTGACCAACATCTGGTCGACAGTGACTGCCGACTTGAAGTTGCGGTCTTCCTTCAGGTAGAACCCCAGGACCCGGTGCCCCAAGGCCTCGTAGTCCGAGGATGAGAAGGCGTGCAAAGGGAAGTTGTTGAGCAGTCCCCCGTCGACCCATTGGCCGTAGTACGACTCCGGCACGGGTGCTCCCGGCGAGATGCGAAGCGGCTTGTACAGAAGAGGGAAGCGCATCGAGATCGCTACCGCTTCGAAGACCGGAAAGTCGGGGGTATGCTCGGCAGAGAAGTAACCCACCTGACGTGAGGCCAGGTTCACCCCAGTGACGACCAGATCGAATCCGCCCCCATCGGAGCGTGGCTTCGTCGCCGCCTTGACCTTGATCCACTTCTGCGTGAGCTCTCTCAGACCAGCGAATGTCACTTGCTGTGCTTGAGAAACACTCCAGCCAGCCCACTTGCCAAGGGGAGAGCCGATCATCGTACTGGTGATCAAGCGATAGAGATCGAGGCCGACCAGCATTCCGCCATCAGCCGCCAGGTTGTACATGAACGACGGGAAGCGGTCCCTCGTAGTCACCCAACGAAGATCCGGGGGTGCGGCCTCGGTCTGGCCTCGCCTCAAGCGATGTGCCCGTCGAAGGATCGAGTCACTCTTCTTCTTGCGCTGCTTTGCCGCTGTCCTGGCTACACGTCCGGCTCTCTGGCGCACTGCCTCTGCCCAGGTGTGGGTGTCGAACAGCGCGCCAAGGGACTTTCCGCCTTGCCCGAGTGCCTGGGCATAGGGGTTGGGGATCTTGGCGATGAGCTCCCCGGACTTCGATGCAACCTCCTGGATCAGTAGCAGTCCGTTCTTGTCGTAGTACCTGAGAGCTTGCTTGATGCCGAGATCATGAAGGAATGCGCCGTAGATCCGTTTGTTGGGTCCCGCGAGGGTCGACTTCGGACCAGCCATCACTGGAATCCCGACCGGTGGACGTCCCTTCTCCTTCATGGCATCCAGCGTCGCGAGCGGAGGCGGGAACGGAATACCGCCCTTCTGCGGCTCCGGCGGCGGCGTCGTCTGATACCTGAGGAAGCGCTGGAGGTCCTTCGAGCTGTAGCCGGTCGCCAGGGCGAGCGAGATGAGCCCGCCCGCGGAAGCGCCCGCAAACCCCCGCAGCGTGGACTTCCCCTGGAATCGGGCCTCGGCAATGGACGAGGTCCCGAGCGCCCGCTCGATCGACCGAATGGCACCGATGTGAACAAGGGCGCGAGCTCCGCCGCCGGAGAATACGAGCTGCTCCAGTTCGCCTACGGGAACGATCGCCAATCCGAGCTAGGCCTCCAGATCGTCCCTGTGCTCGTCTAGGACCACGAGCTGCGTCGGGACCTGGACGAGCCACGGCGCGGAGTAGGGAACCGCTCCCGTCGCGTAGCGTTCGGCATCTCCGTCCACTCCTTCGAAGGACCGATCCAACTGAAAGCGAGTCGTGTCGACCAGGCTGCTGATCGTGTAGCGCTTGCCCTGGATGAAGAGCTCACGGTCGAGATCATGGAGCGAGGGGGTCCAGGAGCTGTCCGGGCTGACCTGGACTTCAGGGGATCCCGACCGGACTCTGAGGGTTCCACTCCCCCTCGACACCTCGGCCTTGCGATGCTCGAGCAGTTCGAGCCAGAGCTCTTCGAAGGGGCCATCCGTGGAGTTCGCCTCAGCGGTGGCGACGTCGATCGACATCGCCTCGTCCGAGCCGTCCATCGTGAGCAGCGCTGCGAGAGGCTCCTCATAGCCCGGTTTCACCGGGACGATGCAGCGCGCGGCACCCGAGCGCAAGAAGTCCTGATGCTGCGAGTCCCCGTGGCTGATGGCTCGACGAAGCCTCCAGGTGCTCCGGCGGGCCCAGTAGTACGGAAACAGGAAGAAGCTCATCTCGTCCCAGTCGAACGCAGTCTCGAAGAAGTTCGTGATCGGCGCCTGCGCACTGGCCTTCGAGAACTCAATCTCCTGATGCTGCCCCACCGTCGCGACGGTATCGAAAGAGAACGTCCGCCCCCGGATGGATTGGGTGCACCACCGGCGAAGCTCCGACCGCTCGAGGGCTCTCAGCTCGCTCCCGCGAGGAGTAGAGTCGTCCTGCGCTGGAATCAGCGGCGTCGGGATCAACAACTCCTCCGCATCCAGATCCGAAGCCAAGCGCTGGTGGGCGGCTCGTAGCCGCTCCCACGTCCTGAGCTGCCAAGACTGCCACGCGGCAGTCGTGCGACGACAGCGGAGGCGGATCTGCACCGTCGCAGTCTTGTCGAAGTGTCCGTGCATGGCGAAGCTCACGGGCACACCGTTGGGCCAGGCGTACGAGGGGTCCAGCTCGATCGTGCTCTCGGCGTACGGCTGGCCTGCCTCCGATATGACGAGTTTCCCGGCCACGATGACCCAGACTCCGAACGATGCTGCGCTACCTGCGAAGAGGAGCGCGTACGCCTGCGCGCTGCAAATGACCGGCTGGTAGCCGGCCGGAATGGCGATGGTGTCGGCGCGAGTATCCTCGGCTTTATCCCCATCAGCGGACTCGTCGGGGCTGGACGCCCAGGCGTAGCCCACCTCGATGAAAAGCGGGGGCGGGGGCTCGACGTCGGACGCACCGAATAGCCTCGTCAGGCACATATAGTTGCCGGAGTTGATGTCCTTGGGTGCCAGGTCGAAAGGCGCGGGCTTGCGGCTTCTGGTCGACGAAGGAACGTCCAGCAGGCCAAGCGCAGGCTCGGGCACGAAGAACTCGACCATCAACCGCGTGCCGTAGTGGAACAGCTGGACCTCGTGGACCTTGTCCACCCACCGGTAGACGCCGCTCAGTCCGGTCGTGCCAGCTGGTGCCCCCGGCTGAGTGATCTCGTGAACGTTGAGCTCACGCACCTGGCTGCGTGTCGTCGTCCTTCGAAGAGTGCGCGACCGCTCGTGACTCCGCTCCACGGCGCGCGTGACGACCTCCTTGGCGAGAGTCTCGGTAGAGGAGCTCGCTCGCGAAGAAGACACCTGGAGCGAGGCTTCAGCGGACGCATCGATCTTCGTCAGCCCATAGCGACCCGAGAC
>JAAUYD010115358.1_pt1 | contig 31675 bp, 29 predicted proteins | sample 7278101 | NCBI WGS metagenome assembly JAAUYD01 (sample SAMN14350128, study PRJNA611818) | marine sediment metagenome | isolation source: surface marine sediment (0.6m) | place: French Polynesia: Moorea | collected 2018-08
ACCTTCAGGTCCTGAGGAATGTTGTGCAGGTTGGCTTGCGCGGGATGTTTGACCCAGGCGCCATAGTAGTAGTTGTTGACGTCGACCTTCATGTGCTCGAAGCGCCCGCCCACATTCCCGGCCAGAAGGTCCTGGATGCGCGTGTCTTTGGAGAAGCTGACATGCGGCCCCTCGTCGAAGATGAAGCCCGTGTCCGAATAGACATGACTGTAGGTATGACCGCCCGCATGGGCGTTCTTGTCGAAAGCGCGCACGGCAATTCCGGCTTCGTGGAAGTGATGCGCGGCTCCGAGCCCCGCCATACCGGTGCCGATGACAACAATGTTCGGAGAGGTCATGTGACAGTCTTCCTTTCAAGTTCTGCGCGCCACCAGGCGATCGTGTCCGCAAGCCCTGTTTCGAGCGTAAATTTCGGGGCCCACCCAAGGCTTCTGAGGCGGGAGATATCGGCCTGGACGCAGTCCGCATCGCCGGGTTGCGGCGCCCGGGCGCCAAGACGGATGAGATCGGACCGCCCGATTTGACGCCCGATCTCGTTAATCACGTCGGCGATGGGGATCGCCTCCCCCGAACCGATATTCACGGGGCCCTCCGCTTTGCTGAAAAGGAGGCGGATCATGGCGTCCGCCAGATCCGCGACATGCAGGAAGTCCCGTTTCTGCGTTCCTTCCCCGCAGAGCGCGTCGCGTTTTTCGAGAAGTGAGACAATGACATCCGCGGCCAGCCGTTTCGGGTTCTCGCCGGGGCCAAAGAGAAAGAATGGCCGGGCCCATACACCTGTCATTCCGAGACGGGCGCAAAGCGGCCCGAATGCCTGAAACAGAGACGTTTTGGCGGCACTGTAGTCGGTGCTGGGGCCAAGCGGCGTCACACCTTCCGTGAAGGGCGGCGGCGCGGTCCAGTCGTATTCCATGCAGGTGCCGGCGAAGGCGACGCGTTGCCCTCCGGCTTCGGCAAAGGCAAGCAGGAGATCGATCGAATACTGGATCCAACGGTAGTTCTCGACCGATGTCTGGTACCCGGGGCCCACTTCCCAGGCGAGTGCGAGCAGATGCGTTGCCCGGGCTTCCGCGCAAAGAGCTGCAGCGGCACCGGGTGCGGACAGGTCGGCTTGAACCCAGTCGACGCCAGGCAGGTCGTCCGGTCGTGCGCCACGATAGGTTGCGGTGACAGGAGTGCCGGCGAGAGCCTGCAGACAGGCACGCCCAATGAACCCGGTGGCGCCGGTCACCAGTACACGGTGAGAAGACGAAGCAGCAGTCATCGGGTCCTCAAATCGAGCGGTACCGGACCCATTCGCCGGGATGGCTGCCACGGCCGATACCCGCGTCACCCGACTTGACCGGGGCCGGGCTCGCGTCGATGCGCATCTGTGGCGCCTGACTGCCGTTTTTCGGCGCTTCCCACGTTGCCCAGGGGCGGTTGCCCGACGCCCACATGGCCTCCAGACGGCGCTTGTCGGCAAGGTGGTCGCAGCAGGACCAGAAACCGTCATGCTGATACGCCATCAGTTCGCCCTGCTCCATGAGCTTGCGAAGCGGCGATTGTTCCCACATCACGGTCGCATCCGTCACATCCTCGATAAGATCGAAGATCTGCGGCTCCAGCACAAAGAAACCGCCGTTGATCAGGTTGCGGGCAGAGTCCGGTTTCTCGACGAAATCCAGAACCCGTCCGCTGTCGTCGAACTGCAGGTGACCGAAAGTGGTATGTGGGTTCACGACCGTCATCGTCGCAATGCGGCCATGGGATTTGTGAAACGCCACAAGCTTGTCGAGATCGACATCGGACAGCCCGTCACCATAGGTCAGCATGAAGGTGTCGTCCGACAGATAATGTCGCAGCATCTGCAACCGGCCGCCGGTCATGGTTTCGATGCCGGTATCGATGAGGTCCACGATCCAGGGCGGGTTCGGGACGTCGAAGTCGCCGGTCGAATTTTCCTGACCAAAAATTTCCCGCGTCGTGAAATCGACCCGCAGGTTGCCCTCGTACTGACTGAGCTCGGCCATGTATTTCTTGATGGCCGCGCCCATGTAGCCGAGCGCAAGTACGAAATGATCGTGACCATAGGCCGAATAATGCTGCATGATATGCCACAGCAGAGGCTTGCCGCCGATTTCGACCAGAGGTTTCGGACGCAGGTGCGTTTCCTCGATGAGGCGTGAACCTTTACCACCTGCAAAAATAGCAACTTTCAACACGGTTCTCCTGACACCCGACCGGAACATCCTAACATCATGCGAAGTTTTTTTGACGGTCCGTCGGCAAATTGTTGTTCCGCACAGGCATATAAGTCGCATATGCGAAGCGCGTCAGTTGAAATGAGTTTGCGTTGTGTCTTCGAGTAAACAAAGCCCATCCTCTCCGGTCCGCGTAGCCTGTCTGGTCACCACCTACAATCGGGATGACTTCATCTCGGAATGTGTCGCTTCCCTCTTGCGCAACGAAGGTGAAGGGCTGGCCATCGAGGTGACCGTCATCAACAATGGCGCCACGGACAATACCGCCCATGTCCTGGCCAAAATCGATGATCCACGGGTGACCATTCATACCAACGAAAAGAACACGCGGCTGGCGCTGGTCTGGAACAGTGCTTTGGAGATGGCCCGTGCCTCCGGTGCGGATTACACCCTGCTTCTGAATGATGACATCGAGATGGAGGCGGGCGCCATTGCCGAGATGGTCGCGGTCTGCCAGGAAAACCCGATGTCGCTCGTGACGCCCGTTCAGGTGAACCATCGTCGCCGCGATGAGCTAGATGGCGGCATGCGTGAACTCTTGAAGGCCACGCCGGGCCTTCTGGACGACATGATCTTGAAAGGCGAGCCGAAGCGCTATTACAGGCAGCGTACGATTATCGCGGCCGCTTTGCTTGGCGCGACCGAGACCTTCGAGATGATTGGCGATTTTGATCCGATCTTTGCGTTCTATGGACTGGATGATGACTATGCCAACCGGGCGCGAGACATGGGGCTGCCCCTTTTGGTCGCGATGCGGGCCCGCATGTTGCATCTGCATGGCAAGACCGAGGCGTCGCCCAACGTCTCGAAGAAAGACTGGCTCAGACGCTGGTCGACGCATTATCAGGCGCGGGCAGTTTTCGAGATCAAATCCCCCGACCGTGCGTTCCCGATAAGCTTCGCGCGAGTGGTGCTCCGCGTGGCCTTCGATATCGTTCTGTTCCTGTTCAAACGGTTCCCCGGCGGATCGATGTCGGCCATCCGGACGCTGGGCTTTCTGTTTGGGCATTACGGGCACCTCGCCGCACGCCGAAAGGTGGAAGAGGACCGCCTGGCGTCGTTCAAGGCGTCCTCCGGCCTCTAGATGACCGGAACGTTGTAAGGCCAGACGGCCGCGACGATGCCGAGTGCCAGGCAGAGGAGAACCACGATTGCGCTTATTCTGTCGGTGGCCGCGAAAACGATCGGGTCGTCTGTCATCTGACCGCGATGGGTCTTCATGACCATGCGCAGAAGCCAGTAAAGCAGCAGCGGACAGATCAGCCAGAGAAGGCTCGGGAACGCATAAAGGGCCCGGACATCACCTGACGAGATATAGAGTGCCAGAACCAGTACCGATGCTTGGCTTGCGGAAAGCGAGATGCCGCGCAGGATCGGTAGATCGTCAACTTCGTAGGCGCGACCGGACGATGTCCGTCCGGTTTCTACTTGGTCCATGAGTTCGGCCTGACGTTTGACGGCGGCGAGTGCCAGGAAAACAAACATGGAAAACCCCAGCATCCACGGCGAAAGATCGATTGCGCCTGCGGCACCGCCGGCCACGATCCGGATCGTATAAAGCCCGCCGAGCATGAGGACATCGATGATCAGCTTGCGTTTGAGCCAAAGCGAATAGGCGAAGGTCGCCAGAAAATAGGCCCCCAGGACAGCAAGGAAGCCGATATTTCCGGTCGCAATGCCGAGGATGAGCGCGGCCAGCATCAGACAGCCAGCAAGGCCCAGGCCTTGCGTCGCCGTAAGCGCACCGCTCGCGAAGGGACGCAGCCTCTTGCGCGGGTGCGCCCGATCTGCGGACAGATCCAGTAAGTCATTGATAACATAGACACTGGAGGCAGTCAGGCAAAAGGCAAGAAAGCCCAGGATCACCTGTGGCAGGAGTGACAGATCATGGGCCGCCAGAAGCGGTAGGAACAAGAGAACGTTCTTTGACCATTGGTGCGGACGCATGGCCTTGAGGATCGCCCGGGCAGTGCCGTTTGGCGGATCGATATGGGTGACGTTGCTGTTGGCGGTCTCTGCCGCGCGGCGCAGACTGCTGCCCGCACCTACCGTGATCGCAGCATTGGCGGCGTGCCAGACCGGGAGGTCAGCTTTTGCATCTCCAATATAGTCAAAACCCTTTCCGCCATAATGCTCTGTCAGGAAAGCGGCCTTGGTGTCCCCCTTGAGGTTGCGCCCTTCGGCGGTGCCATAGGCTTCATCAAAGAGCTCCGTCGCTTCCGCGATCGCCGTGACTTGCCGATGATCCGAGGCGGAGACCAACACCGTGCGCCGTCCCTGTTCGCGCGCTTTGCGTAATGTCTCGACGACCGCCTCATTGAGCGGCAGTTCACTTGCGTTGAGTACCACCTTGTCGGCGATCGCGGCCTTCATCTCGGCCTTCCCTCGGGCGATCCACCCGGGCAGCCGGGCAATCTGTAACGGATCGCTTGCCACCAGGCGCAAGACAGCCTCATGCAAGGTGTCGGTCTTGCACAATGTGCCATCCAGATCGGCGACAAGTACGGGGGATGCACTGGAAACTTGAGGTTCGGACATGACGCTTCGCTGGTTACGAGTGCACTTCACGATAGACTTCGGATCATTTGATTATTCCCTTTCAAGCAACAGATTTACCATCGTTTCGCCGAAGTGATCGTGAAGTGTGACCCAAGCGCCCCATATCGCTTTCGCAAACGCTGCCGTCTGTCGCCCTAGGGAAACGCCACAAGATTTTTGCCACTTATTCCCGGCCCAAGTTTGACAGCGTATCGTGAATGAACGAGCAATGTGCGCGTGAAGAGTGCAAGCGATATCTGGCAACTCCCTGCCAGCGCGTAAGAGAAAGTGCTATGACAACATGGGTAGAGTGATCCATCCCATTATTCTGTGCGGGGGTGCAGGAACCCGACTTTGGCCGACTTCTCGAAAAGCCTATCCCAAACAGTTCGTCTCGCTTCTGGGAGCGACTTCGCTTTTTCAGTCGACGCTGAAGCGCTTTTCGGGTGACGGCTTCGCAGCTCCTCTGGTGATGACAGCCGAGGCATTTCGATTCATCGCGACGGATCAGGCCGCCGAAATCGGATTGATGGACATGCGCGTCGTTGTCGAACCTGAGGGCCGCGACACGGCGCCGGCCATCCTCGCTGCAGCCCTCTTGCTTGATGCGCACCCTGACGACCTCATGCTCGTGGCGCCATCGGACCACGTGATCACAGATCATGAGGCCTTTCTCGCCGCGATCGATGCAGGGCGGGCTGCAACAGAGCAAGGCGCGCTCGTCACGTTCGGTGTCAGGCCCGACCGACCCGAGACAGGCTACGGCTATCTTGAGCTGGAAGTTGCGACGAACGCTCCAGCACCTGTCAAAAAATTCCGCGAAAAGCCTGATCTGGCAAGCGCGGAGGCGATGGTCGCCGAGGGGCGGTTTTTGTGGAACTCGGGACTGTTCATGGGAAGAGTGCGCGATTTTCTCGCCGCTTTCGACACCCATGCGCCCGAATTGGTGGCCCCGACCCGGGCCGCCGTCGAAGCCGCGAAGGGGGATCTGGATTTTCTTCGTCTGGCTGCGGAACCCTGGTCGCGCATCAACGCGATTTCGCTGGACTACGCGATCATGGAGAAAGCGGAGAGGGTGGCGGCCATTCCGTTCAATTGCGGATGGTCGGATCTGGGATCCTGGCAGACCTTGTGGGAAATTTCTGACGCGGATGCGGCCGAGAACGCGGTTGCCGGCTCGGCCACGGCTGTGGACTGCGAAGGCAGCTATCTCAGATCCGAAAGCCCCGGTGTTCATCTTGTCGGACTGGGGCTGAAGGATACGGTAGCCGTTGCCATGAGCGATGCCGTTTTGATCGCGGACCGGGCGCGGGTACAGGATGTCAAGAAAGTTGTGGAGGTGCTGCGCGCCGCCAAAATCGACCAGGCGGACGAGTACCCCCGGTTCCACCGCCCCTGGGGGTGGTACGAGACATTGTGTCTGGGCGACCGGTTCCAGGTGAAAAGGATCATGGTCAAACCCGGTGGCGTGCTGAGCCTTCAATCGCATCTGCATCGTTCGGAGCACTGGGTTGTCGTGGCCGGAACCGCCGAGGTGACAATCGGGGAAGACGTGAAACTCGTAAGTGAAAATGAAAGCGTCTATATCCCGCTCGGGACGCGCCATAGAATGGTCAACCCGGGCCAGGTGCCAATGTACCTGATTGAGGTTCAGACCGGCGCGTACCTCGGAGAAGACGACATTACACGTTACGAAGACATTTACGGTCGAGACTGAGAGAGCGGCGTGGCGGGACACACGAAGCACATCGAACGTCGTTCGGCTCCCGGAAAGTTTGAGCCCAGTTTTAGCCGGACCGGATGGGTTTTGCTGATCTTCGTGGTTGTCATGGTGGGGGCCATTGCCCTGACCGGATGGCAGGATGCCAGCAAGGCCGTCCGCGAATTGGGCGCTTTGAAGCTGATGGCGCTTTGCGGTCTTGCGGGCGCGCATTACATTATTCGGGCGCTCAGATGGCATCTTCTGGTGAGAGCCGGTGGTGTCTCGACAAGTGTTTCTCAGAATATGCTGCATTTCTTCGGCGGCTTTGCCATGACGGCCACGCCGGGTCGGGTCGGAGAACTGATCCGGCTCCGTTGGCTGATGCGCGCGACAGGCCGCGGATTTGGGGATCTCCTGCCGGTCGCTTTTGCAGACCGTGCGATCGAGCTTGCCGCGATCGTCGGGCTGATTGCGCTGGCTCTTTCCATTGCAAGCCTTGGAACGACCGCCGCCTGGTGGGTCCTGCTCGCAGGCACTGTTCTTGTGGCGATCGCGTGCCGTCCGCAGATTCTGGAACTGATGGTTGTCTGGGCCTGGCGGGTGCTGGGCGGTCGTGCCGGGCGCTTGTTCGTCAAACTGAGACGACTGACCAGAAAACTCCGGCCTTTCATGCGTTGGCCCGTAATGCTGCCGACCCTTCTGATCGGCCTGGTCGGCTGGGCGTTTGAGGGTCTGGCTTTCTGGTTGCTTCTCGATTGGTTGGGGGCATCGATCAGCCCTGCGACCGCGACAGCCATCTTTCTGACGGCTGTTTTGTCCGGTGCACTTTCCGGCTTGCCCGGCGGTCTGGGGGGGACAGAGGCCAGTGCGGTCGCCCTTCTGTTGCTGCAAGGCGTTCCTTTGGAAACGGCTATTCTTGCGACGGCCATCATTCGTGTTGCCACACTTTGGTTTGCCGTCATGATCGGCTTTATCGTATTCCCCTTTGCCGAGATGGTCGCGAAGTCCGATGCAAAGGCGCGTACTTGATGCGCCGCCTGCCCCTTCCGTCGCTTCCGCTCATTTTGATCATTGCGCTGTTACTCCGCACCGTCTGGGTCATACTCATTCCCGTTGAGCCGATCTCGGATGCCGCAGCCTATGATCTGTTCGCGCGCAACATCGTCGAACACGGTGTCTACGGTTGGACGCCTGAAGAACCGGGTGCCTACTGGGCCGTGGGGGCCGCGGCGATCTATGCCGGCGCTTACACGGTTTTCGGGATCGGCGATCTCGGCGTGATCGCGGTCAACATGGTTTCGTCAATGGCGGCGGTCTGGGCTCTGGCCGTTCTGGGCGCGCGCTGGATAGACGATGAAGTCGGGCGTCTGGCCGCATTGCTGTTCGCCGTTTGGCCCCTGCTCATTCAATACACGACGGTGATGGCCAGCGAGTTGCATTTCATCGCCCTTCTGCTTCTGGGGCTGGTCGCCTGGACGCAAGCCGAACTGACGACGCGCCGGGGCTGGCTGATGATCCTTCTGTCCGGTCTTGCACTGGGGCTTGCCACCTATGTGCGCCCCGTTGCCTTGCTGGTTCCCGCGGCCCTGGCCGTGGCGGCATTGCTGCGAAGCCCGAAGCGCGGTGTTCTCCTGAGCCTTCAGGCAGCCCTTGTGACGGCCATCATCTTTGCAGCGGTTTCGCCCTGGAGCGCGCGCAACGAACGCATCTTCGGCGAGCGGGTGTTCATGTCGACGAATTTCTGGCCGAACTTCTGGATGGGCAACAATCCCGAGACGACCGGGCAATATCAGCCTCTGCCGAACGAAACCCATGGCATGGGCGAGATCGAACGGTCTGCCTATACGCGGTCCCTGGCCATGGAGTATCTGAAAGAGGAACCGGTCGCATTCGTCTGGCGGACACTCGGCAAGGCGCTGACTCTGCATGATCGGGAAACCATCGGGGTTGTCTGGAATGAAGCGGCGCTGAACAGGTTGTTCGGGCCGACGGGCGTCACCGCCGCCAAGGCGGTTTCAACCGGCTTCTGGTACGTCGCTCTTCTGGCGGGCATGGCCGGGATCGTGGCCCTCTGCCGCGGGATCGGCTGGTGGGCCGCGCTTCTGTCGATGCCGGTCTGGCTCTGGCTCTATTTCACGGCCATCCACGCCATCATCGTCGCCGGCGACCGCTATCATATCCCGGCGCTTCCGATGGTCGCCCTTCTGGCCGCGTCGGGGCTCAGATGGTTGCGCCAACCCGATTGGAAGCCGGACAAGGGCTAGCTGTTCGGAACATGCCGGGGCCCTTTGTAGCCTTCGGGATATTTCCGGTGCCATTCCCAGGCGGTCTCGATGATGCTTTCGATCGAGGTGTATTCGGGCGCCCAGCCCAACTGGGATTTCAGCTTCGCCGGATCGCAGACAAGCGCGGTCGGGTCGCCCGGTCGGCGCGGGCCTTCCTTCCAGGCGATCTTCTCACCGGTGACCCGTTCGCAAGCTTCAATCACCTCTTTCACCGTGTAGCCGGTGCCCGAGCCGATATTGAACGCATCCCGCGTGGTCTCGCCGGTGGCTTCGATGGCCAGAAGATGGGCCTGGGCCAGGTCGTCGATATGGACATAGTCGCGCAGGCACGTGCCGTCGCGGGTCGGGTAATCGGTGCCGTAGACCTCGAATGCGTCCCGCATGCCAAGCACCACTTCCAGGATGCGCGGGATGATATGGGTCTCGGGATCGTGATATTCGCCGAACTCGCCGGAGGGGTCGGCGCCGCAGGCGTTGAAATACCTGAGCAGCGTGTAGCCGAAACCATAGGCATGGGCGAAGTCGTGGATCATCCACTCGACGGCCATCTTGGAGCAGGCATAGGGGTTCATCGGCTGTTGCGGCGTGTTCTCGTCCATCGGTATTTTGTCGGTGAGCCCATAGGTCGATGAGGTCGAGGAAAAGAGCATGCGCTTCACCCCTGCCTCGCGCATGGCAACGAGCAGGCTCAGCGTGCCACCCACATTGTTGCGGTAATGGTATTCGGGGTTCTCGACCGATTCCCCGACATTGGTGGCGGCGGCGAAATGCATGACGGCATCCGCGCCAAAGTCTTTCAGCGTCTCGGTCAGTTTCTCGGTATCGGCGATATCGCCCACCACAAGGGGGTTGTCACCGACCGCGCCGGGATGACCTTCGACCAGGTTGTCGTAGGCCAGAACATCGTGGCCCTTCTTGGCCACGTAACGCAGCGCGGCACCGCCGACATATCCGGCCCCGCCGGTGAACAGGATTTTCATGGGGCGTCCCCTTCTTTCAGGATGATCTCCGCGGCCTCGGCCAAATTCGCGGCCTCGGCATCGAAGTCGGTTTCTACTTTGTGGCCATAGCCCGTGCGGACGACAAGGCTGCGACAGCCCGCGTTTCGGCCCGCGAGCATATCCGAGAGGCTGTCCCCCACCATCCAGGAGCGTGCGAGATCGAGGTCGTGGTCTTGGGCGGCCTTCAAGAGCATGCCGGGACCCGGTTTGCGCATCGGGTCCTCGATCACGCGCTGGTCGTTCTGGGTGGGGGCGAGCGGGCAGAAATAGAGGTCGTCCACTTCCGTGCCGTCAGCGGCCAGTTGCGCCGCCATGACGGCGTGAACATTTGCCAGACCCGCCTCGGTCAGCTTGCCGCGTCCGATGACGGATTGGTTTGTGATCACAATCACCTTCCAGCCTGCCGCGCGAAGGCGCCTGATGGCGTCCCCTGCCCCATCGATCAGCTTTACATCGCCCGGATCGGTCAGGTGATGCACCAGCTTGATGACAGTACCGTCACGGTCGAGGAAAGCGGCTCTGTTCCTCATGAAAAGAGCCGTTCTGCGTCGATATTGGCTTGGGTCAGAGCCTCTTTATTGCCGATATCGCGGTGATATCCGTCATGCTCAAAACCCCTCATCCGGCCGACGAAGGCCGGGATCACGTCAAATCCGAAATCGAAAACATTCATATCCGCGATCTCGCGCCACGCGTCGGCGTCAAGGACGTAGAGGCCCGCATTGGCCAGGTCGGAGGCGGGATGTTCGGGCTTCTCGATGAATTCGACGATGCGGTCACCCTCCAGCGTCGCGATCCCGCATTGAGACGGGTAAGCGGTTCGGAACAGCATCATGGTCATCGGGTCGTCATGCGCACGGTGGAAGGTGAGCATCGCGGCGAGGTCCACGTCGGAAAGGTTGTCGGCATAGATGACGAGGATCTCGCCTGCGTCGTCCGCCCAGCTACGGTTCGCATGGACGGTGCCGGCGGATCCGAGAAGCTCCGGTTCATAGGCTTCCACCACAGCCAGGTCGCGGGTGGCGTTCGTCTTCTCGATATGGGCGCGTACCTGATCGGGCAGATGGTGGGTGTTCAGCAGAACGTCCCGGACACCGGCTTTCTCAAGCGCGTCGAACCAGTAATCCAGCATCGGCTTGCCGGCCACGGGGACGAGGCATTTGGGCGTGGTTTCCGTAATCGGCCGAAGCCGCGTGCCAAGCCCGCCTGCCAGAAGAAGCGCTTTTGCCGTCATCAGAACGCGTAACGGTCGGAGATGAAGATCACGCGGCTGCCGCGCCGGTCGATGGAAAACGGCAGTTCCTTCGGGTGGCCGCAGGCGGCACGGATCGCATCGTGCTTGTCAGGCGGCGCCATGATCAGAAGAAAGCCGCCGCCGCCGGCACCGAGGAGTTTGCCTCCCATGGCGCCCGCGCCGCGCGCGGCGTTGTACCAGTCATCGACCCCCTGGTTGGTGATGCCGAAGCCAAGGCTGCGCTTCAGCTCCCAGCCCTGGTGCAGAAGATCGCCGAAGGCCTTGAGATCCCCTTCCCCGCCCATGGTGAGCCGCATCTCGCCCGCCAGGTCACGCATTTGGCGAAGCACGGTCATCTTGTCGGCTGACCCTTCGGACTGCTTCTTCAGGATCACATCCGCATCGCGCTGCTGCTCGGTGTACATCAGGATGATATGGCGTTCGAGCTCGCGCAAGAACTCGGGGCTTGTGGCCACTGGCTCCACATCGACCGTGTGGTCGGGGTTGAACTTGATGTAGTTCACGCCACCGTAAGCGGCGGCATATTGGTCCTGTCTCCCGATCGGCTTTTTCAGGATGTCGATTTCGATATCGCAGGCCTCCTGGCCCAGTTTCGAGGGACTCGTGACCTGACCCTTGTAGGCGTAGAGCGCATTCAGAAGACCCACCGCAAAGCTCGAGGACGACCCCATGCCGGTACCGGCGGGCACGTCACCCACGGTGGTGATTTCCAGCCCGTTCTCGCCGAGACCCGTAAGCCTGAGCGCCTCGCGGACGATGGTGTGTTCGATGGCATCGACCTCATCCGCGATCTCCACCTTGGAATAGGCAATCCGGGTCGTATCCTCGAAGCGCGGGCTGACGGTGATGTACATATGGTGGTTCACAGCGACCGACAGGACGGCACCGTACTCGTGCTCGTAAAATGCGGGCAGATCGGTGCCGCCACCGGCAAAGCTGACACGGAAGGGGGTTTGGGTGATGATCATGGCTCAGGCCTCCAATCGGGCGCGATATTCGGTCAAAAGCGGCTCTAAACAGGTCTTGAGATCAAAGGTCTCTTTCAGATGTTTCTCGGCCCCTGCCACCAGTTCGGCGGCGAAACCGGGATTTTCGAGCAAGCGCTGGAGCGCGTCAGCCAATGCCTCGGCATTGTCGTCGGGTTCCACCAGCAGCCCGGTTTTCTCATGGATGACCAGATCGGGAATACCGACGATGCGGGTCGAAACGGAGGGGCGGCCGCAGGCCATCGCCTCCATCAGCATCTGCGGCAGCCCGTCAACATCGTTGTCCGGCGCCCAGACGCAATGGAGGGTGAACACATCGCCGCCTTCCATGAAGGCCGGGATATCCTCCTGCTTGATGGCGGTGCCGGTCATGTGGATCGTGTCGTTCAGCCCCAGATCGGCGATCTGGGCGCGGAGTTTTTCCTCGAGCGGACCGGAGCCTTCCAACGTCGCACGCACATTCAGGCCGCGATCCTTCAGGATGCCGATGGCGCGGATGAAAACATCAAAGCCCTTCTTGTCGACAAGCCGGCCGGCAGAGAGAATATGATACGGCTCGTTTGCTTTCCGCTCCCGCGGCGGCTTCACGGCAAAATGCGAGAGATCCAGCCCGCAATAGACGATACGCAGCTGGTCCGGTCTCGCGCCCTCTTTCAGGAAAAAGTCCCGGTGAAACTCCGAAATGCAGCCGATGAAAGCGGCGCGCTTGATCTTGTCGGAAAGCGCCTGGCGGTTCCGGAAGAGATCTGCCGCATGCCCGGTAAAGGAGAACGGCTTGTCCAGAAGCCAGGCGCCGTACATCGCAACCGTTCCGGCGGAATGTATCCATTGCGAGTGAATAAGGCTGACTGTTTCCGATCGGCGATCAGCGGCCCAATGGCAGGCAACGGCCAGGTGCCAAACTCCGACAGCGCGAATACGAAGCGACTCGCGCGGGCCCGTCAAAGCATTCCAGAGAGCGCCCCAGAACCGGGAGCCGAACCGGACGGGAGCCGCAAGGAGCGCCATCAGCGCCTTGACCTTCGAAAGCGGGTAAATCACATTCGTTGCCCTGTTCATCTGGGCGATGTCCGGCGAGGAAAAATACGTCTTCTCGGGCGTGTTTAGAGCATGCAGCTTGAAGGGGATGCCGTTGGCTGCGACCACGCGCAATTCGTTTCCGACCCAGGCATCGCCGACCCCGATTGTGGTCATGTAGTGGATCATTCTTACCCTGGCCGCAAACGTAAACACCGATACACAGGCGTAACTATCAGGTGCCAAAAGCGGAAAAAAGAGAATGCGCGGCGCTCTCGCCTCTGGCCAAACATGTGTCGCAGAAAAGTGTCGCTTGCTTCCCCGAGGCATAGGCGTGACGCCGGCGGCGTTGACCAAGTCCGGTCCTGATTGCAGACTGAAACGCCAGTGTTTCTATAACGGTTCGGGTCCCCATGACTGATTTCAACGCCTTTCTGAACTCCTATTACACGCGTTTCGCCGAGGCGATCCTTGCGTTTGACAAAGGACCGGTACCAGAGGTTCTGGCCATCTTCGATCAGGTCATGGCTGCGGGCGGGACGCTTTGGCTGGCCGGCAACGGCGGCTCTGCATCCATTGCGGATCACTCGGTGTGCGATATCTCGAAGGGGACATATGTCGAAGGCCAGTCGCCTATGCGCACTGTTGCGCTGACGTCGAACCTCGCGATCCTGACGGCGCTTGGCAACGATATTTCCTACGACGACATCTTTGCGGAGCAGTTGAAGTACTATCTCAAACCAGAGGATGCCCTGCTCGTGATCTCCTCCTCGGGAAACTCACCCAATGTGGTGAAGGCATGCGAATACGCCAATACCGCTGGCGTGCCGACGATCGCCTTTGTCGGGTTCAAGGGCGGCAAGCTGAAGGATATCGCCAAGACGGTCGTCCATGTCGAGGTCGACAACTACGGCATCGTGGAGGACGCGCATATGAGCCTCGTGCACGTTCTCACCCAGTATATGCACGCCCGCGCCGAAGCTCGGGTTTGATCCTGTTCAGGCAGCGGCAGCGGATGTTAAGGACGTTTCGGCCAGCATCCGGATGCTCTGTGCCCAGACCCGCCAGGTCAGTTTGGAATGGGCGTGGGAGAATGCCTTTTCAGAGGTATCCCGATAGAGTCGCGCATTGCTGAGCAGCCCATATGCCGCGTCCGCCCAAGCGCCTGCATGTGCATTCGGGTCCAGCAGCCGCCCCGTTCCATCGATCACGAGTGTTGCCATGCCACCGACATCACTGGCCAGAACCGGGGTGCCGTAGGCCATGGCTTCCGCCACGACCATAGGCGTGCAATCGGCTCGTGTCGGCAGCAGCATCAGATGGGCCTTCCGATAGAGATCGGCCAGGATTGCGGCGTCGGCCGGGCGGTTCTTGTCCAGAAAGCCGGTCGTGGTCACGCCGGGATGGGTGCGGCAGCTTTCCGGCGCGCGCCCCACGACGGTCATGCGCGCCCGGACGCCTTTGGCTTCGAGTGCATCGAAAGCGGCCAATGCCTTGTCCCCTCCTTTGCGCTGCCAGTCGGAGCAGACGAACAGGAGATTTACCACGCCGTCCCTGGACTTGGTGGGACAGTTTTCGGGCAGTTTCTCAATATTGATGCCGAAGGGAATGCAGAACGGACTCTCAAGGCCGAGTTCCCGGCGTGCTTTCGCCGCCATATAGTCGGACGAATAGATCGTCGCGAAAGCGCGTCGCGAAACCCGACGTTCAAGGGCGTCTGCATCACGCGGCATGTCCCAGTTGTAGGTGTCGTGCAGAAACTGCGGCGTGGCGTCGGTCACATGCAAGTAAGGAACACGATGGTGCCGGGAGAACTGGTCCAGCAGCGGCGTTGCGACAAGCCCCAGAACCATGTCGAGCTCCTTTGTCTCAAAGGTTTCAGGCTGAGGCACGACCGGCGGCTGGCGCAGCAGTTTGACTTTCAGACGGTTCAGCGGAGTTGGCTGCCGGTGCGGGCCAAGGATATGCAGATCGATGTCCGGTCGGGACGCCAATGCCCGAGCAGCAAAAAAGCTCGTTCCGGAGAAGGTGCCACGATCAAAGGGATTGTGCGGTGTCAGCAGGCCCAGCCGCAAACGTCTGGCAAAACTCTGGAGTGACGGGGCGGGGGATGTGAACTGAAGGGACATGCAGTCGGCCTTTCATGCGCATGCTCTCTCATCCCTGCGTTCAACTCTTGAAACCTTTTGGTTAGCGCCAGGTTAACGCGCGACCGTTGCGTGAAAGGCCAGGGAAACGCACGTGCCATTAGCCTCGTCTTAGAATCGTTCGTGCAGCCTCGCGCGCGCAACTCTGAATCGAGAGGAGAACTTCATGAGCGACAACTTTGCCAACCGGATGAGGTCACCGGGAGAGCCCGCAGTCTCTGTCTTTGACATCACACCCGACAATGCGACCGATCTCCCGCAAGTCACGACGGCTCTCAACGTAGCCACCCCCGGCACAGTGCGCGTGACGGCGCTCGATGGATCGATCAGCGATCTGCATGTTGCGCACGGGACGGTTTTCCCGATCCGGGCGACCCGTGTCTGGGAAAGCGGAACAACTGCCACAGGCATCAAAGGATTGCTCTAGCGGTTGTTCAAAACGTTGCGCGACTTGGATAAAGGCTTGCACAGGTTAAGATCATATCCTGAGTGTGCGCCCCATGTCCGATCGTCGCTATCTCGTCATTTCGCCCTGCCGAAATGAAGCTCAATACATGCGCCGCACGCTTGACAGCATGGTGGCGCAAACGCACAGACCAGCGCTTTGGGCCATCATCGACGATGGCTCAAGCGACGAAACTCCCGACATCCTGGCTGAATATGCCACCGAACATGACTGGATCCGGGTGATCACCAAGCCGGATCGCGGGAAGCGCGCGGTCGGGCCCGGCGTGGTCGAAACCTTTTATTTTGGCCTCGACGCGCTTGACTGGCAGGACTTTCCCTATCTCTGCAAACTCGACCTCGATCTGGATCTTCCCCCTCGCTATTTCGAGGAACTGATCGATCGCATGGAAGCAGATCCCCGGATCGGCACCTGCTCGGGCAAACCCTATATCCGGCGGAATGGCGCGTTGGTGTCCGAACGCAAGAGCGACGACATGTCGGTCGGCATGACCAAACTTTGGCGCCGGGAATGCTTCCTGGAAATCGGAGGATTGGTGCGGCAGGTCATGTGGGATGCCATCGATTGCCACAAAGCGCGCCAGCTTGGCTGGAGAGCCTTGAGCTGGGACACGCCGGATTTGCGGTTTGAACACCTGCGCCCCATGGGCTCTTCGCAGACGTCGATCTACACCGGTCGCAGGCGGCATGGCTTCGGCCAGTACTTCATGGGGACCGACCCGTTTTATTTCTTCGCGACGGCGGTCTTCAGAGCGGTTGAGCCACCTTACATTCTCGGGAGCCTTGCAAGTCTGCAAGGGTATTTCGGTGCCTGGCTCAAAGGGGAAAAACGCCATGACGACCCCGAACTCAGGTCGTTCATCCGCGCCTATCAGCGGCGGACTTTGATTGCGGGACGCGCTCGGGCGATGGCCGAAGCCGAAGCCCGGGCGGTAGCACCCAAGTCCTAGAGGGTCACGGCAGGAGCGCACCGCGCGCGTTGCCGCTTGTGGGGCGGACATCACCCAGAAGGTCATCATAGGCCTTCAGTCCGTTATCTCCGGTATTGCGGGCCGCTGACGTACTGGTGGGACGCGGCAGCGGAATGGCCGATGGATTGGCATAGGTGTTGGGAATGGTCAGCACCGACTTTTCATCAAGAACCATTTCATACGCGCCAGACCACGAAGTACCGGAGACATTGGTGATGCGCAGGCCACCGGCCTCGGCGGCAACTGTCATGTCTCCGAACAGCGCTCGATAGAGCGACCCGCCAATCCGGATCATGTGCAAATTGTCGCCTGCATTCGCCGCGTTTGTCCAATGCTGCTGATCCCTGCCAGGTGTGTAGGAAACTACAAATGAGCCATTATTTGAGACAGTTTCATTGCCTTCATAGCGGGCGTTAAACAAAAAGCCGGGCCATCTGGGTGTGATACCTGGGAAGGCGTCCGTAGAGAGCGGTCCGTCCGCCGTGACAGCGGTGTCGAGGCCGGGAGCCCAGACCACGTTGTTTTCGACAGTCAGGCTCGTCCAGCCGGACACGTTGGTCTCAATGCCCCAGTTATAGCTTGGGTCGTTCGAGCTTCCACGCAAATTGACCGCCGTGCAGTTGTAGACCGCAACTGGCTCGTCGAGGTTGCCGACACCCGGATTGTCTGACGGAAGGCTGACGATATATTCCGACGGGTTCGTTGGATTGTGATAGTGCGGAACGTCCGGCATCACATAGCAGAAGTTTCGGATCGTAGTGCCTCCAAACGAACAAAGAATGCCGATGCCTGACCCTCCGGCCTGAGCAGCCTTGGCGGTCCCGATGGCGAACACTTTGTCGATTAGGTAGTTTCCGGGATGTTCGACCCGGCCACTGTTTTCCCCAGCCATGTTGATAACATGATAGCCGCCTTCAAGAACACATCGCTCGATATTGCCGGTATAGCCCCGCGCCAAATCGGCATAGGTGTTCACACGAATGCAAGGCTGGATTGACTGATCCGGGTCCAGACCGGACCAGCCACACTGACTGTAAAGATCATTGCAGCCGATATAGTGCTGGCCGATCGCCTCAAACCGGATCGGCCCGTGATCGTTTCCGACAAGATCGTTTTGCTGATAGTTCGTGCCGTGCGTTGCGCGCGTGTTCTGTGCGATACGATTGCCAACAAAGGCAAGCTTCGAGTTGGCGTTTGCGTTTCTGCGCTGGAAAAATCCATAGCTTGCCCAATTCGTTACATGGTTATCGCCCATGATCATTGTGCATGGCCGGTCCTGTTCCGACCCAACGTCGACATCGATCTGATTGAAACCCGTGAAGTCGCAATCATGAACTGTCATATGGCAGTCATCCCGGCGAATGCTCCACACCCACCAAGGAAGTCCCGCATAGCCGACTTCACCGTTCGCGTGCCAATGGCTGCGAAAGTCGAGGTCGGTAAAGGTGATCTGTTGAATGACCGTGCTGTTCTGGAAATCGAACATGCGGGCACCGACGCTGTTGGCAGGGTAAGACGGCGAGTAGAGGATCGGCTTGGCACCTGTCCCCCACGCACCGATATACTCGACCTGCCGGGACCGGCAGTTGATATCGACATCGTTATAAACCTCACCCCGCTTGAACAGGATGCGCATCGGCGTCGAGTTTGGCAGTGCGCTGATCGCGTTATCGAGGGCAGCGATGGAAGTTACTTCGGTCGCACCCGCCGGCTTTCCGCTGAAATCGGCATCCAGTGCAATGACGATTGTTGAGTTGCCGGCATAGACAAAATCCGGGTTCAGGACAGTAATCGTCGGGGCACTTTCGTTCCCTGTCGTGCGCGCACTGTCAACTGCCATGACCGATGGGGTGTAGGTACCCGACGCAGCATAGACATGTGCAATCCTCGGGCCATTGGCGATGGCCTTGTTGTTCCATGCCGCCGGCATGTTCTCTGGCGAAGACCAGACTCCGCTGTCATCGGTATCCCAGATATGGGTGATCTCATGATAACGGGGATCATAAATTCCACCGCTTGGACCGCTGACGTTAAAGCCGGAGTGTTCGCCGGCCTGCATCCAGACCCCGGCGGGCGCGGTGATACGGGGCGGGAGCGACAGAGAGACACTTAAGCTGCCAAGATCACTGGTGTCGTTCCAGGTCGAGACCGATGCGCTTTCTGAAGCAGAATCTTGGGCGACGGTGATATCGACGGGCGATCCTGTTTCAAAACCTCTGAAGGCAAAGGTTGGCATTAGCTGATCCCCCACTTGGCACTCAGATAGTTATGGTATTGTAACCTGTTAGATATGTCGCCGGTTATGACCAGTTCGGCAACGGATCCTGTGGCCCAGGCGTTTTTCGAGCGGTTCGCCATAATGTGCAGAGCAGCGTTGGCGTCGAGAACTGCAGTATAGCCCGTACTCGCACGCAAGACATTGCCCAGAAAAACTTCGATCGTTGCTGTCCCGGTCTGATCGAGAACGACAGACAGGATTTGCGGACCCGAGAAAGGGCCACCGGTCAGGTTTACTGCCGAACCGATACCCGCAGGGTTCAGACGCCCGTCGAACTGAGAGGTCGAGTTCGCATCGATCTGGAAGTCGTTACCCGCTTCCACTGCCAGAACAGCTTCGAACAAGCTGGCGACACTGTCGATCTCGAGCGCCATATGAAATGCGACGTCTCCGGATGATGGAAATGTTCGGTTCGCCTGCAGGTGACTGTTGCCATTGAAGTCCAGCACGTTCAGCCCATTGAGATTACGCAATCCGGTCGTCGGAATTTGTGGCGAGGAAGTGGGCGACAACGCCGGGCCACCTGCTTTGTCGGCCCAGCTTGAAACCGCGCCTGCAGTGTCTGTGATCGTGGAAGTGTCATTGGCGTCCCACCACCCAAGCAACGCGGTATCGTTGGAGGGCAGAAAGCCGGTATTGACGGCAGCGCTTGTTGCGGTCCGCGTTCCAAAAGCGTCGGACATCGCCTCAACCACTGCAATATCGAAGCCGACATCGGCAGCCTGCAGAACATACGTGTCTGTGACGGCGCCAGCGATATCCGTACCGGCCCTTTGCCACTGCCAGCTTTGAACCGGCGCTCCCGCTGTCGTGTCGTAAATCCAAAGCCCGTCTCCCGCCGAGAGTGTCTGACCAACGGCCAATGTGCCAGAAAGGATCGGCGCAACGAGATTCACCGGCCCTGTGGCCAGATCAGCGGCCTGCGCCTCGTAGGTTCCGGCAAATTCTGCCGGCGCTGTCACGGTTACGGTGAAGGCGCCGTCACCCGTGGCAACCCACATCGTATTGTCACTCTGAACCGTAATAGACAGTGCGGTATCAAGGATGGTGACGTTGATTTGGCCTGTCGTGCGCTGGTTTTGATCGTCAGCGATCTCATAGACCACGGTATCGAAACCCGAAATGCCGACTGGCGGCGTGTAGGTGACGGTATTATTCGCCTCGGCAACAGCGGTCCCCAAAGCAGCCACAGCAGAGACCAGTGTCAGCGCGCCGTTTTCAGGGTCGAAATCGTTGGCAAGGACATTGACGGTAATGGCCCCGCTATCCTTTTCGACCGTCAACGTATCGTCAACGGCAACGGGGCGTTTGTTGCCGAAAACCTGCGCCCCCTGTGGTGTACCAATCCATATATCGGCCGGGTCAAGAACGTCGCGCATCAGATCGCCTCTCGGACGATCAGCGCTTCAGTGGCACCCTCCTTGCGATAGCTGACAGCGGAACCTGCTGAAAACCGCACGGCGTGGTTCTCATGCAGCGAAAGACCGTCATCCGTCGCTGGACTGGTTGTGGTCGTGACGAAAACGCTGCCCTTGCGGGCCTGCCAGACCTCATCGACGGTTAGCGTGATGGGGGTGGACCAAGCGGTCGCAGCATCGGTGATCAGGGCCATGGGAGCGCTCCTTCGGACGTATCGGCTTGGAGTGGCAGCCTCAGAGAAAAAGTTAACCCGTTGCCTAACTGTGCGTGCGCAGCCTCACAGCCGACCACGACGCTCGAGTGCGGCAACGAATGGTGCCATGAGCGTTGCGATCCAATCCGAGAAGTCGAGCCGTGTCGGCGGGACCCGCGGTCGATAATAGCCGAACCGCCTATAGTCCTCTGCAAAGGCGTCGGAAATCCGGGCAAGCGTGGCAGGATCCGTCTGATCTTGGTGTCCTGTCGCCAATCTGCGTTCCGGCGCGGCGAGGTCCTCTGCCTCTGCCACCATTGCCAACCAGTCGACGGCGCGCTGAAGCCCGTCTTCCAACCTGAAGACCTCTGCCCCGGCGGGAACAAAATCGCTCTGCGGTCTGAGGTGATTATCGAAGGCGTAAGGGTTCCGTCGTGCCACTGCAAGCATCAGCCGGAGCCAGAGGGGGAAGGGCAGAAAGGCGAGCGCACGCCCTGCCCGGGTGCCGCGCCGATACCTGCGTTGATAGCGGTACTCGCTCATTATCCGCGCGACTGGGTCGCGCACCAAAGCAAAAACCAGGTCCGGTTTGCTTGGTAGTATCTGCTCGGCATCGGCCCAAGTCAGATGCTGTGGCGAGTTGGGAGGCTCGGCCGTGCGCCAGCCCCCTTCCTTCCACCAGAGATCCCATCCCCAATGGAGATGACCTACGCGTGTGCCCCACTTCTCCGACATCAGGGCCTCGACTGATGTCCCGCCCGCCTTGGGACAATGCGCAAACCAGATCAGACGCGTGTCGAGTGCGAGAGAAGGCATGAAAGCACGGTTGCCTGGGCGTGGTTAACGTAGGGTTTAGTTTCCGGGCATCCGGGATGTCTTCTGAGATGGCATCGAGTATCGCCGCCATGTCAGCGATGGTCAGAGCGGATATCCGCATTCGTTTTCACGAATGATGTTGCCGCCTTTTAACATCCGATTAACCATAGACTTGCAATTTACGGACCATGCCAGACGGTTCCTCTGCTCCGAAACTGGGTGCAATGGCGCCTGCTGTGTTCCCTCTGCCGCGCCCGATCGCATTCTTTCTGCCGCAGTATCACCCGATTCCGGAAAACGACGCTTTTTGGGGAGCTGGCTTCACCGAATGGCGCAACGTCGTCCAGGCGCTCCCGCGCTTTGCCGGCCATGAACAGCCGCACATCCCCGCAGATCTCGGTTTTTACGATCTGCGTTTGCAGGAAGTCCGGATCGCCCAGGCGGAGATGGCGCGGCGCGCGGGACTGCACGGTTTTTGCTGGTATCACTACTGGTTTGCCGGCCATCGGGTGCTGGAGCGCCCCTTTGATGCCGTACTGGCCGATCCTGCCTATGACTTCCCGTTTATGCTTTGCTGGGCCAACGAAAACTGGACTCGTGCGTGGGACGGCGGTGCAAATCAGGTTCTGCTGGCCCAGAGTTACTCAGACGATGAGACCATTGCCCATGCACGCCATCTGATCCCGGCATTTGCCGATACGCGCTACATCCGTATCGACAACCGCCCCGTTTTCGCCGTCTACAATGCCGATGAGTTGCCCGACGCAAACCGCTGGTGCGACCTTTTTCGCGAAACATGCGCGCGCGATGGGATCGACCCTTACTTGGTTCGGGTCGAGCGTTACCTGGATCGTGACACGCGTCCTCCAAACAGACTGGGGTTTGACGCAGCTCTTGAGTTTCAGCCCTTTTCGCGGTCATTCCGGCGCTGGTTGAACAGCCGCCCCGACCTGAAGGGGCGGCCAATTCGCCGGATCGCGGAGCGGTTGCGGCGCGTCGCGGGCCACGTCACCGATCTTGACCGAATCTATGACATGGAGGCCTTTGTCGCATACGATCTTGAGCAATCAGCGCCCCCCTATCCCTGGTTTCCCGGGGTCTGCCCCTCTTGGGATAATTCGGCGCGGCGTCCTGCGGGAAAAGCGATCATTTTCCGGAGCAGTTCACCGGAGCTCTTCGGGCGCTGGTGTGAAGCCAAAACCAAAGTGAACCAGTCAGAAGGCGAGGCAAATCTGCTCTTTATCAATGCTTGGAACGAATGGGCCGAGGGCAATCACCTTGAGCCGTGTCAGCGCCATGGACACAGTTGGCTTGAAACTCTCAGTTGCTTTCGCACAGGCATTGTCGCATCAGATCCAATCGGTTAGGCCTTGCGCGATTGGACCGGTCGATCCTGGGGCATGGTCTGCCCACATGGCGAGTGCAGTCTGTGCGAACACGGATTACGCAAATTCTGGCAGGCAACACACTGAAAGCGCGCGCCACCCGCGGCTCGTTCTTTACGATCATCAATTTCGGCGGTCAGAACGTCATCCGGCTGGTTTCCAACCTGATCCTGACCCGCCTTCTGTTCCCCGAAGCCTTTGGTCTGATGGCGCTGGTGCAGGTCTGTATGACCGGTATGAAGCTTTTCTCCGATGTCGGCGTACGCGAAGCCGCAGTTCAGTCCAAAGACGGTGACAGTTCAGAGTTTCTGAACACGGCTTGGGTCATCAATATCGTGCGCGGGTTCATCTTGTGGTTTGCCACGTTGCTTCTGGCAGCGCCCATGGCCGAATTCTACGACGCGCCACTGCTGGCCGAGCTTTTACCCGTGGTCGGCCTGACGATGGTCTTTGGCGGGTTTGCATCCCCTAGAATTCTGTTCGCCGATCGAAACCTGATTCTCGGTCGATTGACCGCTCTGATACTCGGGAGTCAGGTCGTGGGGGTCCTGGTGATGGTCATCCTCGCCTGGTGGTTGGAATCCGTCTGGGCACTTGCCATCGGCTGGGTTTTCCAGGCCCTGCTTACATCGGTTCTGTCACATATTGTCCTGCCCGGCGAGCGGAGCCGTTTTGCCTTCAATCCTGCCATTGGTCTCAGAATCTTCGGATTTGGAAAGTACATCTTCCTGAGCACGGTCGCGGCCTTTGTGATTGCTCAGGCCGACCGCGCCGTGCTCGGCAAGTTCGTGTCCCTCGATAACCTTGCTATCTACAATATCGGATTGATGCTGGCGATGGTGCCCATGAACCTCTCAAAGGCGCTGGCGAGCCGGGTTCTCTTTCCTGTCTATGCACGCAGGCCTCCCTCCGAAAGCGCAGAGGCGCGGCGCAAGATCAATATGGCGCGCAGGGTTTTGACGGGCGGCGTGCTGTTCGGGTCCGCCGTCCTTGCCTTCATAGGCATTGGGTTGGTCGAGTTTCTCTACGATGAGCGTTATGAGGCGGCTGGCCCCTTTGTCGCTCTGATATCGCTGGCGATGATCCCGACAATCATTATCAGCAGCTACGTGAGGTTGGCCCTCGCGGCCGGTCATTCCGGACGATTTGCCATTCTGACCATAGCGCTGGCGCTCGTGCAATTGTCGGCCCTCATTCTCGGCATCCAGAATTATGGAATGGGTGGCCTCGCCGTTGCTCCCGGAGTGGCCGCACTGGCATTCTATCCCCTGCTCATAGCGTCGATTAGGCGGTACCAGGGCTGGGACCCGCTGCATGATGCCGGGTATTTCCTGGTCGGCATCGGTATCGTGGGATGTGTCCTGTGGTTGAACGGAGATGCCATCTGGCCACTCTTCAAACCACTTTGAGGCGGCTTTTATCACCCTCTGGCTCTCTAGAATGACCGATGCAGCATGTGGGAATGACAAGGAACTGATCGTGGATCGTCGAGACTACCTCATCATTTTGGGCGTCCCCAAAAGCGGGACGACAAGTATCGCGAGTTTCATGAGCCAGCTCCCTGATGTTGTGGTGGCCCGGAGCAAGGAAACCGGTTTTTTCACCGATTTCTCCGACCGAACCTGGTCCGGTCCGGGTGCGGGATTTGCGGACGCTCTCGTGTCCAGCGAGGCCGCCTTCGCCGAAGAGTTCGCGGCTGATCCGAAGGCACGATTGCGCGTTGAAGCTTCGACGGACAATCTGTGGTGCCCGGGGACGGCAGAGCGCATTCTGGAATTCTCGAACCGAAGCGATGTGGGTGCCGTGCATTTGGTGGCGATCTTTCGCGATCCCGTGGCGAGAATTGTTTCGGAGTATGAACACACGCTGCGCTTGGGTTGGCAAAAGGCAACGCTTCTGGAGTCGCTTCGCGCCGAACCAGAACGGAGGCGTCAGGGCTGGCATCCGCTCTTTTATCACGTTGAACGCTCCCGATATGCCACTCAGCTCAAACCCTATCGCGATCTCTTTGGGGACAGGCTCCTGGTTCTCGATTTCCACACGCTCAGCACAGGGGATTGGACAGATACTCTTCTTGAATTTGTGAATCTGCCCAAACCTGCCGACATACCGGTGTTGGAGCGCAAGAACGAGCGCTATGTCTCGTCCCGCCCATGGCTCAACCGCGGCCTGAAAAATCCCGCGATCCAATCGCTGGGCAGAGCCCTTGTGCCACCGCGCTTCCGGTCGGCTATTCGATCCGCGATCACACCGAAATCCACCGAACGCTACCGCCCGTCGCCGGAGGAACTGGCCTTTGTCAAGGACGCGCTGGCAAACGACATCGCTGCCTGTCTTAAGGATCCCGGCATTCCCACCGACAACTGGTCAGACCTGATCTGAAATCCCCTAAGACTACTTGTACTCGATCAAGCTTCGCCGCCGGCCGCGAAGACGCGACAGGTGATAACCAATAACTCCCTGGGCTTCCGGCACCATCCCCAAGGTCAGGAAAATCGAGCGTTGCAGGGAAAACCCTTTGAACAACAAGCGCAGCATCTGCAGTGGCCAGATCAACAGGATGAGGAGCGCCCAGGGCGTGAACACTGCTCCAAGAATCGCCGCAAGCGGAACCCCGCTTCCCCAAAACAGAGATCTGAGAGTTTCTCTAACCCGGTAGCGTTCCGGTCCGGAACCATGCAGCGCCGCGCCCTCGGCATAGGCATGCCCGCAACGGCGACAGCGTTTCCACCACTGTGTCGCTTTGGTCATGGCGATGTCATGCCAAGCCATTTCGTTGCTCAGCCGCTGGATACGCCACCCTCGGCGTCGAAGTCTCAGACAAAGTTCTGGTTCTTCGCCAGCGATAAGGTCCTCGCGAAACCCCCCTTCTTCCGCAAGGGCCGTACGGCGCAGCATTGCGATGCCTCCCACCGCAGTCACTTCTCCTGTCTTGGTGTCCCATTCGGCATCCGCCAATCCATTCCAGAGCGTCGCGTCCGGAAAACGTTCGCGCAGACGCCCGGCGACCATGGCGAAATCCGCATTCTCTTCCAGAAAGCGCCGCCCGGCAGAGATCCAGCCGTCCCGCAACTCGCAGTCGCCGTCAATCAACTGGATGAATGCCGCATCGGCGCCGATGTCATCGAGGCGGGCCAGACCCGCATTACGTGCTCTCGCAGCCGTGAAAGGCCGGCTCATATCAAGGGCGACCACTTCTGCCCCGAGCTTCTTCGCCGCCTCGACCGAGCCGTCTGTTGAACCGCTGTCCACATAGACGATGGGCGAAACCTCATCGACGAGCGAGGTCAGACACCGGACCAGCCGGTCGCCTTCGTTGCGTCCGATGACAACGGCCGCAACGCTCATGGCAATCCACCGGGGCGAAGAAGCGGCCAGAGCCCGTACCGGCAATGGTCGCGAAAGAAGTTGAGCGGCAGGGTCGGCGCACGCCCCCGCAGGCGCCGCTGGAGGACATTGAGAAGCGCCGCCGGCAATACCAGAAGCGCGATCCCAAGCGCCTGCGCCCTTCCCTTCGTCTTGGTGAAATAGATCCATCTCGAGCGGTAAAGATATTCCGGGCGCCGTTGTCTTTGCCGATTTGCGCCGAACTGGCCGGTTGCGGCACCCTCGGCATGGCGGATGCGGGCCGTCGGCACGAAAAGGGTTGTCCAGCCCGCCCGTCCGAGCCGGTTCTGAAGCTCGGTTTCCTCGAAATAGAGAAAGAATGCGGGGTCGAAAAACCCGGTTTCCTTCAGCGCACTGAACCGGAACATGACGGCGGCGCCCGACACCCAGTCGACCGGACCCGCAGGGTGATCCGGGGCCAGCGGCACCAGATACTTGCTGAAGATACGGTCGAGCGGGCCGAAACTGCCCGTTTCGAGAAGGGTGCTTGTCAGGCTCGGGAACCGGAAGGCAGACGTCACCGCCTCGCCCCCCTCACCCATAATCGCAGCCCCCGCAGCCGCGGCGGTGGCGTTCGCTTCCAATGCTTCTGACAGGATCATCAGCGCTTCGTTTTCGAGCTTCGCATCCGGGTTCAGCAAGAAGACGAACTCGGGCGGCGTGGCCCGGCGATCGAGGGCGTTCAGCACAACGTTGTTGCCGCGGCCAAAACCGTGGTTTTCGGTCTCTGGCCAGAGGGTGACCCGGTCTCCCCAATCGCGCGCGGTGTGAGCGTCGGCCAAGTGTTCCGCGTCTCCTCCGGGCGAGGCATTGTCGACCACATGGACCTCGACCTCTCGGCCACCATGTGTGCGACTGAGGACGGACTCGACCGCTTCGATGGTCAGATCAGCCGTTCCATAATTGACAATGATGACGGAAATCATTTCCGAGCCCGTCAGCGATCCGCGAAGGGATCCCGGTATAGCCCCAGCCGTTGCTTGAGAACAGCCCAGAGAAAGGGCGGTTCGTGGACCACATAGCGGTGAAAGCGCGCGCGCGGTTCCTTCAGTAACCGATAGAGCCATTCAAAGCCCCATTCGGTGATCCAAGCGGGAGGGCGATCGAACGTCCCGCTCTCGTAATCGATTGTCCCGCCGAGCGGCAGCCAGAGCGTCACGCCGGGCATGCGGTCACGATGCTTGAATATCCACTTCTCCTGGCGTCCACCGCCCAGCCCAACCAGACACACGGTGGCGCCGCTTTCGTTCACGGCCTCGATCATCCGGTCGATTTCGCCCGGTTCAGTCTCGAAATCGAAAGACGGCGCGTATGTGCCCACGATCATCTCGCGCCCGACTTTCGCGTTCACATTCTTCGCGGCAAGTTCGGCGATGCCTTCCTTGCCGCCCAGCAGAAACACCGTCATCGACGGATCATCCGCATAACGGGTGTAGAACTTTGGAAAGTAATCCGAGCCTGAGACGCGTTCCCGTACCGGCGTGCCCAGCCATTTGGTGGCGAAGAACATGATCTGGCTGTCGCATGTGATGACATCGAACTTGTCGAGCAGATCGTAGAACTCGCGATCCTGCTGGAGCTTCATGATCATATCGACATGCAGCGTCAGCATGGTGCCGGATCTGAAATTCTCGACGATGTCATCCATCGAGACATCGTGCACCCAGGCGTTCAGCATGGGCACTTTCTCCATTTCGGTCAGGGGCATTTTACTTCCGTCAGGCATCACCACGCCTTTCTACTCACTCACAGCCGTTCTTCTGACCAGGAAAGAAGTCGCAAAAAGACCTCATGGGTACAGAAAATACGATACCTCCATCTCATATCCGGGTCACAAGACCAAGAAGTGACTAAAGTGCATGAAATTATGGTTTGTTTTGGAGAACGAGTGTGTCCTGGGCACTACGACTTTTGAGCCTGACCCGAGGTAGCGAAGCCAAGATTGCATATGCTGTTGCCGGGGTCGTCATGATCTTGTGCTGGGCCGTGGTGCTTTACAGCGGAGATGTCGTCAAATCCCTGGACGAGCCGGATTTTCTCGGCATATCGAAGAACCTGGCCGAAACCGGGATGTTCGCCCTCACTCCAGGGGAACCCACAGCCTATCGTGCACCGGGCCTGGTGTTCCTGCTGACGCCCCTCAGCGCGCTCGGCGCCGGGCTTATGGAAGCACGATTGATCAATGGCGTGCTTGTGGCGCTGAGCCTCATTCTGCTGTTTCAGCTGGTGCGCGGTCACAGTTCGGATTTCGCGGCCCTGTTATGTGTGATCATGGTGTCGGGTTGGCCGGTGGTCATCTACACGGCCTCGACCCTCTATCCGCAAACCCTTGCCGCTTTCCTGCTTGTTCTGACGCTCTGGCTGCTCGACAGCCTGCGCGATGAGGATCGGCTGCGCCCGATTGTGCTGGGCGGGGTAGCCTATGGTCTCCTGGTCCTGACAATTCCCGTGGTTCTGCTGCTGACCCCGGTTTTCCTGATCTGGATTATCACCCTGTCGAAGCGCTGGTTGACCGCGGTCGTGATCTTCAGCCTTGTCTCGGGGGCGGTGGTCAGTTCCTGGACGCTGCGCAACTGGCTTGCATTCGACAGCTTCGTGCCCGTGGCGACGAGTTCGGGCTACAACCTGCTGGCGGGCAATTCGCCCGAGGCGCGTTGGAACACCAGTCTGGACATCCGCTTTCCTGACTATGTCTACGAAGAGCTGACCGGCAAGAACGAGATCGAGCGCAACGACATCATGACCAAGGCGGCTCTTAGGGAGATCGCCGCCGATCCCGCGCAGTTCTTCAGTCGGTATGTCGGCAAGTTCATCCACTGGTTCCATTTCAGTAATCAGCTGCTCTCCGACGACGAGCTCGAAGGGGGCGCCTCCTCGGTCTCGGCCAGTGCGCGGGATATCATCCTTTTGGCTGCATGGAGCGTGTTGATCATCGGCCCGCTTTTGCTTCGACTTGCAATGATCCGGAAAGTGCCTATCCGAAGGCTTGAGGTCCTGTTCTTCGCACTCTGGATTACCGCCGGCCTGGCCTATGCCTTGTTCTTCACGCGCGTGCGGTTTCGCTTACCGTTCGACTGGCTGATCATATCCGTGAATGCAATGTTCCTGGCGGCCTTGATCGAAAGCTGGCTCGATAGGCGCAATCGTCACTGAGCCCCCTGCCCTGCCAGATGATCCCCCAGCCGCAGCGCAAGCTGCACGATGGGAAGCGTCGGATTGTTGTGCCCGGCGGTCGTGAAGACCGACGAACCTGCCATATAAAGGTTTTCGGTCCCGAAAACCTTGCAGTCAGCATCGACCACCCCGAGTGCTGCGGTTTTGGCCATGCGTGTGCCACCCATATGGTGGAACCCGGCCAGTTCGTCATTTGACGGATAGTCGCCGCCGGTCATGATCCAGTCCTGCATCTTGAAGCGACCATATCCGCGCTGCATGCAATATTGTGCGAACTGCCAGGTCGACTTCGCCATAGTCAGCCGGTCCAGATCGGTTTTTGCCCAATGGAGTTCAGACAAGGGAACTCCGAAGCGGTCCACCTTCGAACCGTGGAGCTTCACAGCATTCGACGCGGCCGGGGCCTGTTCCCAGGCGGCCTTGAGCCGGACACCGCAGACCAGATTCTTCTCTGCCAGATTGGCGATGTGAGTGCCCAGATTGGGGGCGACGCAAAGGAGATTCTTCACCAATCGGCGTGTTGCGGTTCCACCTTGAATATCAACACGGAATCCACAGGCCAGAATGCCCAGTTTCTTTTGGATCGGTCCGGTCAGGGAAATGAGCCCCAGTTCCTGGACACGCCGGGACACAAGGGCTTCGCCCAGATTGAAATGCGGATGTTCCATCCAGTACTGGCCGACGGGTAGCGCCGCGTTATAAAGCTGGTCGCCAAGCTGGCGATGGAAATAGAGAAGCTGACGGCTGTTTTCGATTCCCCCCATCGCGAATACGACACTGTCGGCAGCGATCTCCATCTGTGAATCGCTATAGCCAGTGAAGCCCGCGGATGTGATCCGGCGCGTGCCCTCCTGCAAGGTGAGCGCTGTCAGATTGGCATTCAGATAGAGGTCCGCCTTGTCCGAAGCATCGAAGAAGTCTCTGAATTTCTCGCCGAAATTGACCGAGGAGTGACGGAAGACGAACCTCTTGATTCCGAATTCCTCATCAACGACCTCGTCGTTGAAGCTGGTTCGGATATTCAGAACCTCTCCCGCTTCTTCAAGATAGGCATCAAAAGCGCTCTTTCCGATGGGCCATTCGAACTCGGGGCCCAGATGCGCCCTGTCAAAATCAGCTTCTTCGAAGCTCCGGCATTTCCCGGCCCAGTGATTGGTGGAGCCGCCGAAGAAGCGCAGTCGCGCGGCATCGAGATCGTAATAGGGGTCTCCGACCACATCGCCGGCGTAAATGTCCTGACTGTCGCCTTCATACCCGTCCGAACCACCCTCACAGAGGGCGACGGTCTTTCCGAGATCGGCCAGTTTCTTGGCCAAAGTGATACCTGCGGCCCCTCCGCCGATCACACAGACATCGTAGCGGCGCGGGGCGGAAGCATCGGTCAGAACATCCAGATTGAAAATCACCTAAATATCGCCTTCCATCAGCAGCCATCCGTCCTTCGTTCTCGCGAGACCGGTATGTGCGATCAGGACGCTGAGCGAGATCGCCGAGACCCCGGACATCAGGAACGCCCGACGATTGAGTTTCGTCACGCCGGCTGAGACATTCAAAAGAGCCTGTGGTGCGCGCATGTTCACCTCCCCGATCATGACCGTGGCTCGGCCCCGCATTGGGCCAGCCATTCTTCCAGATTGTCCTCGAACAACGCGATGCACTCCGCCATCTCCGGTGAAACCTCGGGGCCAGGTGCCAGAAGGGCTGCAAGACCAACCAGAACGACCAGCAACAGGACGGTAAAAAAGATCCAGCGGATCAGAGTTTTAACAATGCGTCGAATTGTCGAACTCCACCGATACCATCGCCCAAATCGCTGGTAATTGAGCCATGCATCTGGGTCTATTCACAACCCGTCCACCTTAAGAGATCATCCCGCAATGTTGTAGGCCTGCACGGATGCAGAGCAATCTCCTGCAGCTTCAACCAGGCTGCGGGCGTGCAGGCCTCCTCAAGGCGCCGCGATATCTCCCATGTATTTTTCGACAAGCGCCTTTGTCCCACGGATATTGCCGGCACTCGACGCTCCGAACACGATCGATTCAACGCCCGGCAGTTCCGAAATCCAGTGAATGGCTTCATCCGCCGGTATCGCCCCTGAGGCATAGACCGACATGGCCACTGCGCGGACACGGCCCGATTTCAGCGCGTCGAGATAGGCATCGAACCCCCCGGACATCCGGAAACCGATCTTGTTGATATTGGAACAGATGATCGGACGATCGATTCCTTCCTTTTCCAAAGCCTCAAGCATCATCGGCATGTTCATGGTGATAAAGGCCGGTTCGACCCCGTATTTTTCGATCACATGGTCATGGAACAGCTTGAGCGCACGGGTGAAGCCCATGCCCAGAAGCAGATCGGCAAATACGTTCGGGACGAAGACACCGGTGATCTTCGTCCAGAACGTATTTGC
>JAAUYD010250874.1_pt1 | contig 31667 bp, 22 predicted proteins | sample 7278101 | NCBI WGS metagenome assembly JAAUYD01 (sample SAMN14350128, study PRJNA611818) | marine sediment metagenome | isolation source: surface marine sediment (0.6m) | place: French Polynesia: Moorea | collected 2018-08
AACAATAGTTTTAACGCCTTCTCTCCATTTTCGGCTTTACCAACATGCTGTTGTCCCTTTTGTCTTTCGACTCCAGGTAAGTTGGTTAACTTAGAGACGTTCTTCTTAGTCTCTCCCAACTAAGGTTGGGGATACCGTGCTAACAGTCACGGCGCACACATTTGGCAATATCTGCATCTAAGACGTATTTCGCCTTTTGGCATATTGCTGTATGGATTGCTTCAACAGCATCATGTGTTGATCTTCTTGGTCGAAAACCGTATGAGTGAGGTTCAAACTTTGCTTCCCATTCTGGCTCTAATGCCAGTTTGAGTAATGCTTGGGTTGCCCTATCTCTCATAACTGGGATACCCAAGCACCCGCTTTGAAAAGACGGGGCTTTCATACTCCCGCGATATCCTGGTAAACTAATAAACTCAACTTATTATTAAAGGTATTTGACAAATCAATATCAAGAATTAAGTTTTTCTATTAAAATGAAATCTCAAATACAGAATTTCAGCGTCATCTTAGCTAATACGTGAGGTCAGACTGTGCGTTCACGAAGTGTCTCTCCTGGAGAATCGCATTATTCCCCCGTTGTTCCACCTACTGAAAATCAAAACCATTCCCATGTATCCCCATCACCAGTCATGACACCAAAATATGTGTCTGGTGGTTTTGCCCTGATGGATAGCCTGAGCCGTCACGGGGTAGAATACATTTTTGGTTATCCTGGTGGAGCAATTTTACCAGTTTACGATGAACTGTATTTAGTGGAAGCCACTAGTGGTATAAAGCATATCCTGGTTAGACACGAACAAGGTGCATCCCATGCCGCTGATGGCTACGCCCGTGCCACAGGTAAGGTGGGAGTTTGTTTTGGTACTTCCGGACCAGGAGCAACTAATTTAGTCACGGGTATTGCCACTGCCTATATGGACTCGATTCCCATGGTAATTGTTACCGGGCAAGTTGCCAGGGCAGCAATTGGTACGGATGCGTTCCAGGAAACTGATATTTATGGCATTACCATACCCATTGTTAAACACTCTTATGTAGTGCGCGACCCCAAAGATATGGCAAGGATTGTCGCCGAAGCCTTCCATATTGCCAGTACGGGCCGTCCTGGGCCAGTATTGATTGATGTGCCTAAGGATGTGGCCTTAGAAAAATTTGATTATGTCCCAGTGGCACCCGGCTCCGTGAAGATGCCTGGGTATCGCCCCACTGTTAAGGGTAATCCCAAGCAAATCAATGCAGCATTAAAATTAATTCAGGCAAGTCGCCGCCCCCTATTGTACGTCGGTGGAGGTGCGATCGCAGCTAGTGCCCATGCAGAAATAGCAGCATTAGCAGAGTTATTTAATATCCCCGTTACCACCACTTTAATGGGTCTTGGTGCCTTTGACGAACACCATCCCCTATCCGTGGGTATGTTGGGTATGCATGGCACCGCCTACGCCAATTTTGCCGTTACTGATTGTGACCTATTGATATGCGTGGGAGCAAGATTTGACGATCGCGTCACTGGTAAGTTAGATGAGTTTGCTTCCCGAGCCAAGGTAATTCACATTGATATTGACCCCGCAGAGGTAGGTAAAAACCGAGTTCCCGATGTGCCTATTGTGGGTGATGTAAAGAATGTATTAGTAGATTTACTAGGTCGTTGCCAAGAGCTAGGAATTAGTAATAATGGCAATCAAACCCAGGAATGGTTAAATTTAATCAATCGCTGGAAAGAGGATTATCCCTTAGAAGTCCCGAAAAATCCTGACAGCATTTCTCCCCAGGAAGTAATTGTGGAAGTTGGTCGTCAGGCACCAAATGCTTACTACACCACGGATGTGGGACAACACCAAATGTGGGCAGCCCAATTCCTCAACAATGGTCCCCGACGCTGGATTTCCAGTGCAGGCTTGGGAACTATGGGTTTTGGGGTTCCTGCGGCCATGGGTGCAAAGGTAGCATTCCCGGATGAGGAAGTTATTTGTATTAGCGGCGATGCCAGTTTCCAGATGTGTTTGCAAGAATTGGGAACCTTGGCACAGTATGGCATCAATGTGAAAACAGTAATTATTAATAATGGTTGGCAAGGGATGGTACGCCAGTGGCAGCAAGCCTTTTATGGCGAACGTTATTCTTGCTCGAACATGGAAGTAGGGATGCCAGATGTGGAACTCTTGGCTCAGGCCTATGGTGTCAAAGGTATAGTGGTAAAATCCCGGGAACAACTATCAGATGCGATCGCTCAAATGCTAGCTGCTGATTGTCCGGTAATTTTGGATGTTTATGTTACCAAGGATGAAAATTGCTATCCCATGATAGCCCCCGGTAAGAGTAATGCTCAAATGTTGGGCTTACCTAAGCCGACTGTGAAGCCAGATATTGAGCCAGTTTATTGCAGTAATTGTGGTGCTAAAAATCCTCCCAGCAATAGTTTTTGTCCGGAGTGTGGTACTAAGTTGTAGTTATTGGTGAGCAATTAAGATCCCCGACTTTTTGAAAAAAGTCGGGGATCTGGGTTGACTAAGATTCTCACCGAAAACCTCACCCTGTCCTGACGGACATCCCTCTCCTTATTAAGGAGAGGGAAAGATTTTTACGTGTTTGAGAGTAGGCTTATTGTTTTTCATACAAAACAGGGGTTAAATTCTCGGGAATACCTTCGAGTTGAATTTGGGTACAGCCAAACTGATAAGCTTGGGGAATGGGACGATTGGCTCCAATAGCCGTATAAAATCCTACAGCAAATGCGATCGCAGCTTTATCCCCAATGGCTTGATTCATGCCAATGACAAATTGAATATGTTCGGCAATTGCTTTGGCTTGAGTTTCTGAGTAACAAGCATTGAGAACAACACATTTGACTTGTTGACTGACAAGGGCAAACAATGCAGCTAAGGCTTCAGGTTTTACAGGTTGGATTGTTCCCAATTCATTCTCAAAGCAAAGTTCACCATTACTTGTGCCATGGCCAGAGAAATGTACAATCATTGGTTCAAATTCCAGTAATGCCTGACTGATATCCCCAGAACGTACAGACATTTGTTGCTGGAGAATAAATCTGTCTCGCTGTTTGGCTAGTTTTAACCTTTGTTTAATATCCCGTAATTCTTGTCCCAATCGCAGGCGAGCAGCATCAGTGGGATCTGATGCTAAAAACATAATTTTAATTGAACTAGCTGGTGCTACTTGTGGTTGAGTAGTTTCTACATAAAATTTGCGTTGATGGGTAGCATTTTCTAACAAATTTTCTAAGCTACGAATCCGTTCATCTTTTTCTTTTATGCCTACCATTAAGGTTTGCAAATCACTATATGGTAAAGATTGAATTTCTCGATATTTTTCAAAATATTCCCGGTTTAATTCTGAGGGATTTGCATCACCTGAGACTATAGCTTGTAGGCGGATTTTTTCTTCGCCCCTACCTTCTAATGCCACAATTTGTACATCTGCATCGGGGTTTTTTTCTGCTAACTGGATAATGGCAATAGCTGCTGCTGTGGGGTCAATTCCTTCGTAGTGAAGTAAATCAAGGCTTTTAAATTTACTACCTACATGGCGAGGATCGGCATTTTGAGTTTTATATAAGTCCAAAGTTTTAATAATGGGGGCAATAAAATCTGTAAAGTCCTCTGGTTGAAAGGTTTCCTGGCGATTATCTGGTTTACGGCAAGGATCGGGATCTTCCCTAGTTGGGAGTTGCATATAAATGTATTCACACTCGATACTTTCTAGCTGAGTATCAGTGGAAATTCCCCAATTTTGAATATAAGCTCCCGTGAGGCAAGCACTATTTAAATTAGCTTGATATAGCTGGGATTGTGCTAGTTTGGCACCTGATAAATTAGCATTTTCTAAAGTAGATTCACTCAAATCTGTACCGATAAAACTGGTATCTTGGAGGTTAGCATCTTTTAGATTTAATCCTCGTAAATTGAGGAAATCAAAGTTTCCATCTCGACCATCTTTAGTAATAAGTAATTGCCGGACTTTGGAGTATTGTAAATATGTACCTTCAAGACGTGCATTATCCAAATGTTCAGCATGAAACCAGCAGGTACGAGTGAGATTAGCTTGTCTGAAATCTACACTTTTGAGGGTAGCTTGGGTAAAATCTGTATCTGTTAAGTTGGCACCACAAAATTTTGTGCCGCCACGAGCGACAATACCAACTGCTAAGTCTTTAATTAAGGAGTATTTCTTGTTCCCAGATATTGCCAGCCAACCTATATATATACCGAATATGATAGTTGTTAACCCAACTAATGAGGCAACTACTAGAGCGACTGCTAAATCCATCGAACTAAATTCGGTGCCATTTATTTCTGTTTTAACTCCGAATAAAACACCAAGAATTACACCAATCAAAGCAGTAAATGTGGTGCAAATTATGGGTGCTGGTAAAGCCATAATTCTGGCTACAGCTACAGCTACAGCCATATTTATTAAACCTGTGAGCATTCCAGCTAAAGCAATGGTGGAAAAGACTGCACCAATTACTAAATTTTCTCCAGTTTCATTTTCTGGAAATAATGCCAATGCGATCACCAACATGGTAGAAACTACGGTAGTTAGTATCGCCAGTGTCACACCTAAGCCATAACCGGAAACAACGATAAATAGAATTACAAGGGTAATTACAACTATAACCCCAAAGGCATTGGCGGCATCACTTGCATGACTCAATAGATCGCCAATAAAAGCACCCGCATAACCTGCAAGTAATCCAGCAAATAATGATACAACTAGTAAAAATATGACAAAGGTAATAGTTTTAGAAGTTGATAAGCCAGCTTTAGCATTACTGAAATTCGCGCCAATCAGAATCGCATTGCTGAAATCAGCACCCCGGATGTCAGCATTACTAAAGTTGGCTCCTGTGAGATTTTTTCCTCGGAAATCTGTGCCTCTTAAATTAGTATGGTGAAATTCATATGCCATTGCTATTTATCCGTGAAACCAATGAATCTTATATTAAAATTGTGTATATTTAATCTTCCATAAGGCTAGTGTTTGATTTAAAACTTACTCATGGTTATTTAGTTTTTTGACTTCCTGGAGAAGTAGTGGAACTGTTAACCGAGTTTTGTTGTTGATCCGATTGTGGTTTTTTATCTTTGCGAATATCCTTCTTAGGACATTTCCATTTCAGTACATTTGATATTACTGGAATGCGACATATTACAAGTGGTTTTACCTTGTCTGTATTGATAGTACCTCTGATAAAAGTTGTACCACTAGCTAGCTCTTCTTCTTCTTCAGTAATTTTACTTAGTGCATCATTAGTGATTGCCCTTACATCATCATTCTTGTCACGAAGTAACCCTCTTAACTTGGGTTCTGCTGATGCTGCATTTGTTCCAATTTCACCCAGTGCAGCGATCGCAATTATCCGCACGTTATTATCCTCACTATCCAAAGCTCTAGTCAACGCAGGTACAGCTTTAGAATTACAGTCTACAAGTGCATTGAAAACAGAAGGTGAGCCTTGTTGTAGTTGCCAAATATAAAGTTTAATCTTGACATCTGTGCATTGAGCATCTGGTGGAGTTTGAGCAAATACTTTTACACTGCTGAAAAAAGGTAAGTTTAATTCTCCTACTATCGCAAAAATAGTGAATATAGCTGCTGTATATTTCCACCCATTTTTTAGCATAACAATAATCATTAACTACATTTTATTGACTAGGAAAACTCACATTAGTTCAAACTTAAAAATATTTTTCTCTACCTGTTAGGGCATTTCCATGGAATTAATTTCCCGATTGGTGTAGAACAAATTACAGGTAATCTCTGAGTGTAATTTCGCACTCTTCTTCTTGTATATGAACTACGTGCTTGATTCTGACGTACACGTGAACGTGAATTTTGAGTATTTACTGAGCCGTCTAACGTTGGGTCGCTTTGATCTATTATTCGATCGTTAACCGGATTTTGAGAATCAGAAGTCGCGGGTGGAGTTGGTGATGGTGATGGAGTTTGAGCAGGTGCTTTTATACTTGTAAAAGTAAATAAAGTTATCGCCCCTAGCATACCTAGAACCATAAATATGGCTGTTCTATATTTCCAGTCTTTCTGTAGCATTACAATACTCCTTGACTGCAATTTTCTTGAGAAGAGTTATTGACAACGGTGGCTAAACATGAAACAACTCATTAGCACACCTCAGCTTTTACGTATTTATAGCTACAAAACAGCCTAGTAGATTCCGGACATTACTAGTATTTACTTAACTAAGGCTTTGTGCGATGGGAGCATGCCAATTTTTGAAAAAGCCCTTAGGCTAAAGCCTAGGGCTACACGGACAAAGCCCACCTGCGTGGGCTAATATAGCAATTTTAGTTTGGGTAAAATACAATTTTGTGCGATGTAAATCTATAGTAATAAAAATTACGCTTATTATGTTTGTATTCTATTCAAATGAAAAACTTTATCAATTCCCCTTAACCCACGCAGGTGGGTTTTGCTCGTGTAGCGATATCCTTCTAGGGTATTGCCCAAAAATTAGTATACTCCCCTTGCGATCGCAATTCTACAATGAATGAAAATAATCACCGTAAAATCCTGCTAATCATACTATTAGTCTGGGATTCATAACTACCACCAAACAAATTGAAATGATTAACAACGTGGTATAAATTGTAGAGATTTTTCCGACTTTCGTATCCAGAATCTAAAGGAAATACCTCGTTATATCCCTGATAAAATCCCCTAGGGAAACCACCGAAAAGTTCCGTCATGGCAATATCAACTTCACGATCGCCAAAATAAGTTGCAGGGTCAAAAATCACTGGTTCTCCCTCCACTGTACAACCAGCGTTACCACCCCACAAGTCCCCATGCACTAATGATGGTTGCGGTTCGTGTCCGGCTAATAATTCGGGGATAGCTGCTAATAACTCCCCAGCCTGGGGAAAATGTCCCCCTCTTCTTTTCCCTAATTTAAATTGATAGCCAAGGCGATGTTGGGTATAAAATTCCCCCCAGTCCTCCGTCCAATCATTGATTTGGGGTGTGGAACCAATGGTATTATTCATATCCCAACCAAAGCCTTTGGAGCTAGTGGTTTTGTGCATTGCGGCTAGCTTTCGTCCCATTTCTAGGGAGGATTGGCTCTTACCACCTCCCATTTCCAACCAGGACAAAACTATGTAACATGAATTACCTGCTGTACCCGTACAAATAGGTTGGGGAACGCGGATAGTAGCGGTATCAAACATTTGTTGCAAACCCAAGGCTTCCGCTTCAAACATGGCAATTTGGGAAGCTTGGTTAAGTTTGACAAAGTAAGTTTGTTTGTCATTGGATACAGCGTAACCTTGATTTATACATCCACCGCCCACCGAGCGCCGTTGTGCAGATTGGAATTTTTCCCCAGTTACCTGGCTAATATGGGTATCAATATCATTCCACATGGTTTAAATTGAAATTTTTCCTAAAATTTATTGCAGTACAAAATTTGTTTAAAAACTCTTATTTTAATAGTAGACCCTGCCTACTTTGAGAATCGTAGTTTTATAACAGGACTTTGGGATTGCTTCCTTACGTCGCAATGACATATCTAAAATAATTGGGACAAAAATTATTTATTGATAATGTGCTCTACCGAAACAGAAACATCAGGAAACGCCAAGGGTTGAATTATGCTCTTAGAGAGTGTAAATTTGTTGGCGTAATCTCCATCTAATGGTTCTCGAAACACCACTAAATGTAATTTTTTGAGATTAACAACCCAATACTCAGGGATACCAACTTCGGCGTAAATTTTACTTTTTCTTTCTAAATCTTTCTCTAAACTGGAGTCTGCATACTCAATCAGCCAAAAAACATTTTCCGGATAGGGGTGATGCTCTCGGTAATCCCTTCCTAAACGTTGAACTATGGCTATATCTGGTTCTGGTTCGGAATCGTTCGGTAATGTGATAGGCTTTGCTTGGCGAATTGTAGCACGCTTACCTAATAACTCCATTAAATACTCGCCAGCTTCACTACTACAATAAGCATGAGGTTCCCCTTCTGGCGACATTTCGACAATTTCTCCCTTGAGTAATTCTACTTTGCGTTCGCACAAAATCCCAGCATCAATCATGCGATGATAGTCGTCAATTGTCCATTTTGCAGTGATAAGAGTCATTTAATTTTGGATTTTAGATTTTGAAAAACAGATAATTCGTTATCCGTTGTCTATTTTAGATTTTGAAAAATAGATAATACGGATAGATAAATCTGGGAGCTTATACCATTAAAGAATTATTGATCATTGATGATTCTATTTTTCATGTTAAAGCATTCTCGTGATTCACAATTTATCGTTTAATATAAGATTTTAGATTGTGAAAAACCTACCGTATCAGCTTTTTAAGCTTCCATATGTCACAATTATCTTTACCAACGGATAGTTTATTGTTTAATTCAAGACTGGTAAGCCCAAACTAGTAATCCTATATTATAAATGAGCGATCGCAATCTAGAAAATCCCGACTCTTCTCCACCGCAAAAATCAAACACTGTCAGTATTTACGATGCACAAGCATCTTTCCAAGTCATAGAAAATTCTATTCTGGGACTATGGAAAGTTGTTAATAACCTAACTACCATCAGTCCTCCTCAATGCGATCGCTATCGGGTAACAATTTTCGGTTCTGCAAGGTTAAAACCAGAACATCCGGTATATGTAGGAGTACGTAATCTTGCCAGTGAATTAACTGCCATGGGGTGTGATATCGTCACAGGGGGAGGACCGGGATTAATGCAGGCAGCTAACGAAGGGAGTGTAATTGCTGACCCCGCAGACCGAACTAAATCCATCGGTATTCGCGTAGATTTAGACTTTGAACAGGAAACAAACCCCTTTGTCGAACAGGTTTATCAGCATCAGACATTTTTCACCAGGCTACATCACTTTGTCCTACTTTCTAACGCCTTCGTTGTTGTACCAGGGGGTATTGGTACAGCTTTGGAAGCATTGATGATTTGGCAATTACTACAAGTGCGTCAACTACATGATAAACCCTTAATTATGGTAGGGCATATGTGGTCAGATTTCCTCCAATGGACAGAAGAATATATGGTAAATGCCACACCCCCAATGGCAAGTCCTGCTGACATGAAGATACCTCATTGTGTAGATACCTTTGAACAAGCGATCGCATTATTGCAGGAATTTCATAGTAAATGGAACCAGCAATGCAATATTTAATCCGTAAAAACTAAATTCCAAAAATCCGTGCAATCCGTGTAATCCGTGATCAGCAACTAGCAATACCCTCCTGACGAGCAGCCCGTTGGACTGCACCAGCCACAACCGTAGCCACCCGCTCATCGAACACAGAAGGAATTATATGTTCCCGATCTAAATCAGAAGGTTTAATTAATGAAGCGATCGCATTTGCCGCTTCTAGGTACATAGTAGTAGTAATGGTAGCAGCCCGACAATCTAATGCACCGCGAAATACCCCAGGGAAAGCTAAGACATTATTAATTTGATTGGGATAGTCGCTGCGGCCAGTAGCAATAACAGCAACATCGTTGTAAATTAACTCTGGTTGAATCTCGGGAATGGGATTTGCCATGGCAAAAACAATGGGATCTTTCGCCATAGATTTCACCATATCTGGGGTGAGTACTCCTGGGGCACTCAATCCAATAAACACATCAGCCCCTTGCATCGCACCAGCTAAAGCACCTTGGGCTTTAACGGCAAATTCCTGCTTTTCTGGGGTTAAATGGGAACGACTGCTGGAAATAATTCCTTGGGAATCACACATCCAAATAGTTTCTGCTCCAGCTTTGCGCAGTAACCGCGCTACTGCAACCCCAGCAGCTCCAGCACCATTAATTATAATGCGGACTTCTTCTATGGGTTTATGTACTAACTTCAAAGCATTTACTAAAGCCGCCAAGGTGACGATGGCCGTACCATGTTGATCGTCATGAAATACGGGAATATCTAATTCTTGTCTGAGTCTAGCTTCAATTTCAAAACAACGGGGAGCAGCAATATCCTCCAAGTTTACACCCCCAAACACAGGGGCAATATTCTTCACAGTACGGACAATTTCATCTGTATCTTGACTATCTACACAGATGGGGAAAGCATCAATACCGGCAAACTCCTTAAATAGCATAGCTTTCCCTTCCATGACAGGTAAAGCTGCTGCTGGTCCCAAATTGCCCAAACCCAACACAGCACTGCCATCGGTAACAATTGCAACCATGTTTTGTTTAACAGTCAGGTTGTATACTTCCTCTGGATTTTGAGCGATCGCACTACAGATTCTACCTACCCCTGGAGTATAAGCCATTGCCAAGTCAGAAACGCTTTTGAGGTGAATGCGACTAGCAATACTAATTTTGCCCCCCCGGTGTAAATTAAAGGTGCGATCGTAGACATTTAGTACCTTAATATCAGGTAAAGCCTTGACTGCTTGCATAATTTTCTCAGCTTGTTCCGTACTCGCAGCATCAACGGTGATATCCCGAGTCGAAATTTTCCTGGTTTGCTCAATTAAATCAATTTGTCCCAGATTACCACCACTAGATGCGATCGCATTAGTGACACTAGCCAACATGCCAATGCGATTAGGTATTTCGATGCGAATTGTCAAACTGAAGCTGGGATTGGGTGTGAGATTTGCCATGCTGTTGCTATTATGCTTTTATCTGGAAAGGCTGACTTTTAGATTGATATCAAATCAAGTTGTTCTCTAACTGCCATAGATAGCTCAACCCTCGTTTTTTTAAAGTAACCAGGGGGTTGTGTTAGTTAGGGTAAGGCTTGTAAATACCATAAGTAAACAAACGAATTTGATGTGACTCGGGCGATCGCAATCTAAAATCAATCTGTTTGAGTCACACAATATCTTACCAGAAGTGTAACGAGAGGGTGAAAGCCCCTAAGCAAGAGCAACATAGTTGCATATTTCGTGCTTTAGACAGGGGATGAAACCCGAGACGGTGGGATTTATCCTGTCCGTCTCTATTGAGTTTATGGAAACAGAAGAAGCAAACACCTCAGCAGCATCATTTCTTGATGGTGACACCCTACCAAAACACGGTGAGAAACCCGATGATTGGAAATCTTCTGGTCGTAGAATTAAACGTGGATTGTTCCGCACAGCTAATGAACTGGTACATCAATGCAGATTGTAATGGTGCAGCCAATATTATCCATAAGGTAAGCACAACACTTGGACTTGATTCGAGTGGAGTGTGTAGGGGTGCTTTGACTCACCCCACCCGGATTTATATTTGGGTGACAGCTAAGAAGAAGCGAAACAACCAGGCTAAAGCGCCTGTTGTGTAGCATCCTTTTAGAATCCCCTAGCCTTAAGGCAGGGGAGCAGTCAACTGACTTTGATACTCCCCGCTCGCTCATAGACGGTTAAAGCATATGTTGATGATGTTGTATCTAATACAAGGGAAAAACTATATATATTTTTAATAAAAAATAATATAAAAATGACCCATTTAATGGTCAAATATTAGTATTAATTTTAACTTAACACAGCGTAATTTGCACATTGAGCATACTTAAGATTTTTATGGTGTTTTACAAAAATATTTATCCGTTCGTCTTCGGTCTAAAGCGACTGATATGCCTTAAGGGTAGTAGTGCAGTTACTAAGTAAGTAAATAATATACGATTACAGATGAAACCTATCTTCATTCAAAGGCACTGTACTATTTATGACTAGAAAACAAGTGATTTTGTATAAATACGCCGTGCAACAATGTAGCAAAAAGCACTAAGTACTGTAGATGGAAATTGGTAAAAAATTATATCAAACTAATTGAGTACACTTGTATAACTTTATGTTACCTACCCGAATATTCTTCATAGTTAAATTTGATTGAGGGTTTTCGGAAGTTTATTTATGGGAAATGAATGTTTATACTCATAGGTACCATGCTCCTAATTTTGCTGACTTTAAGGCAGCAATCTCTAACTGCACTGGCACTGCTAATACTGATAAGCAAAAAAAGCTCAAGGGCTGATTGAATCTTGGATTTCAGGCATTTACAAAACTCTAGGTTTCAACCGGTCAAAGTATAACTCATTGGTCATATTAAGTTTCATCAACAAAAACTCCCACAGAACATTTGCAAAAATGGAGCGAATTAATCAAAGAGCAACAATAACCATGTACTTTCTATGAATCTAAATTTTCTCATTGAAATTATTGACCATCAACTAGTTAGAAGCCAAAATCATCCCCTGAATTCTACAGAAATTATCATTTTGCGTGGTATTTGGCAGTACAGAACTTACAACCAAATAGCGATAGAGGCTGGTTATAGTCCTGGTTACTTTACCAACGTTGTTGCTCCAGAGTTGTACCACCGACTCTCTGAACTCATTGGTGAACGTGTTAACAAGAAAAACTGTAGAACACTGCTGGAGTATTATGCAGGAACTCAAGTTGAGTCTACAGAATCTTTGATACCCAAGGAATTATTAATTTCGCCAGTAGTCGATCCAGATAAGTTACCTGATTATCCCAGTGGATCAATTTCTCTTAACTCACCTTTTTACCTCAAACGCTCGATAATTGAAGAAAAAATTTATCAAGAAATTAGGAAACCAGGAGCTTTAATCAGGGTTAAGGCTCCCAGGGAAATGGGTAAAACTTCACTGCTACTGAGAATTATTGACTATGGAAACCGCCTGGGGTACTGCACCGTCAGCTTAAACTTAGAACAAGTCGAACATGAAGTTGTCAGTAATTTGAATCAGTTTTTGCGCTGGTTGTGTGCTAACATTGCTCGCCAGCTTCAGTTTAAGCCAATGCTAGACGAGTATTGGGATGAAGATATGGGAAGTAAAATTAGCTGCACCCTCTTCTTACAAGACTACATACTTGAGTCAATTGATGCACCTCTTGTTTTGGCTTTCGATGAGACTAACCGGGTTTTTGAGTATCCCCGAATCGCCAAGGATTTTTTACCTTTGTTGCGTTCTTGGTACGAAGAAACCAAAAGATTGCCCGTGTGGCGAAAACTGCGTCTGCTTGTAGTTCATTCAACAGACATTTATGTTCCTTTGGATTTAGATCAGTCCCCCTTCAATGTGGGGCTACCAATTCAGTTAAACTATTTTACCCCGGTTGAGGTACGGGAGCTAGCCCGGCGCTATGGACTTGACTGGGAAGATGGGCAAGAAGCCGAACAGTTAATGGCGGTGGTTGAGGGACATCCAGCATTGGTACATTTAGCCCTCTATCATCTTAATCAAGGGAAGATAAATCTATCACAATTAATAGAAACAGCTGCCAATGCAACGGGAATTTACTCCCACCACCTACAGCGTCATTGGGTAACATTGGAAAAACAACCTGAATTAGTCCAAGCCCTGTATAAAGTTTTTAATGCCACTGAACCTGTTTATTTAAGTCCAACCCTGACTCACAAGTTAAGCAGCATGGGATTGATTAAACTATCAGGTTCTGAAGCGATGGCAGGTTGTGAATTGTATCGACAGTTTTTTACCAACAAGGAAAAGCAACATTGCATTTGTACATCATCCCCCCCATAGACTAATGATTATCTATTGGTTTTGAATGACAGACTTATAAGCATACATTTTTTTAGATAGGTTTTTAGATAGATTTTTACATATCTTATTTATTGGTTTTTTTATGAGTTTTTTATGAGATTTTTATGGGGTTTTGAGGTAGTCAATATGAGATTCAGTCGCTAAAAATGCGTTTAGACTGGGGAATATACTTACACAAGATGTAACAATAAACTAAAGTTTTATTCTTCTTCTAGTGGGTATTATGCTGGAGCTGAAATTACAATCCTAAAAATTGAGTTTTAATTTTAAAGCTTGGGGACGGATTTTAATGTCAACTTGAGAACCAGGGTTAAAAATAAGGTTATAACCCGACTATATATTTTTAATCAAAGTTTCAAGTAGATTTGTAAACAAATGCACTTGGTGTAACTAGAAGTACTATCTTATTTTTGGAGGAAACAACTAAAACTAATACTTCATAAAATAGCAGTTCAAACTCTGTGGCTCCAATGGAAAACTCCGATTCTAAGATGAAGGAGAAATTGAACTCCAGAAATGGTTCCTTAACGGTTGTCGGTATGGGGATTCAATTTGTCAGTCATTTGACCCTGGGAGCAAAAGCTTGTATAGAACAAGCTGATAAGGTTCTGTATGCCTTGGCCGATCCAGTCACAGCTAAATGGCTTAAAGAATTAAATCCCACAGCAGAAGCTCTACCATATAACACGGACAATCAAAGGCGCAAAGACACCTATCAGGAAATGGCTGACAGGATTTTGACAGAAGTTCGTCAGGAGTTAAATGTTTGTGCTGTTTTTTACGGTCATCCTGGTGTGTTTGCTGATCCAGCCCATGCAGCAATGAAGCAAGTGCGCCATGCAGGTTTCCCAGCCCAAATGTTCCCTGGAATTTCTGCTGAAGATTGTTTATTTGCTGACCTTGGTATCGATCCTGGTAGGAACGGGTGTCAGAGTTTTGAAGCAACGGATTTTTTGATTAGACGGCGCAGATTCGACACTGGTAGTGCCTTGATTTTGTGGCAAATTGGTATGCTCGGCAATCTTGGTTTTTATCAGCCGGGGAAACACTTTTATCCCCTAACTATATTAACTGAGGAGTTAGAGAAACATTATGAAGCTGACCATGAAGTAATTGTTTACGAAGCAGCGGTTTATTATCCAGTTTGTCAACCAGTTATCCAGCGTACTCCCCTGTCCAAGTTACCCCAGAGTAATGTGACCCAGGTATCGACACTTTGTGTTCCGCCCAAGGATTTAGCACCTGTGGATAGGGAAATGATGGCGCGTTTAGGTATTGTTTTGCCAAAAAACCTACAGGAGAAACAAGTATATAATGGAGTACTATGAACAAACTTTGTCCGATGTGAACCGAGCGATCGCAGAAAAATCCGATCGGTCTCAGGCTCTAGCTCAACGGGGTGAAACCCATCGATTGAGGGGAGATTTGGCATCAGCCTTGGGGGATTTTAATCAGGCTATTGGGCTAAATCCTGATTATACTTGGGCTTTGGCTCATCGTGGGCAAACTTATTTTCAGGTGCAACGCTATGAATCAGCCATAGCTGATTTTAACCAGGCTATTGAGCTAAATCCTAACTATACTTGGGCTATAGCTCATCGGGGTGTAACCTACCGCTTCATGGGAGAAGCCCATTACACAATGGCATTGGCTGATTTGACAAGAGCCATTGAACTAAAGCCGGATTACATTTGGGCAATTGGTTATCGTTGCCGCGTCTATGAATTGATGAAGTGCTACAAAGAATCCCTCATTGATTTCGACCGAGTAATTCCCCTGGACGAAAACATATTTGAGAAAAATTGGTTAACTGAGAAGGCGTTGCTCCTTTGTTATGACGGTCAATATTCCCAGGCCATCGCCTGTTCCCAGCAGAGATTGCAACAGGTTCCCGATGATACCACAGCCTTGTACTGTATTGCGGTATCTAAGGCACGTTGGCAAGGATTGGATGCAGCAAAAATCGACATTGAGCGATCGCGATCGGCATTACTCTCCCAAGGGGAGACGGGGGATAGAGGAGATATTTTATACAGACTCAGTGGTTTAGCAATATTGGAAGATAAATGCGAACAAGCATGGCAATACCTACAAGAAGCCATTCCTCTTAATGATGAAGCCATTGAGTTAGCTGCTGACCACGATCCAGCTTGGGCAAATTGGCGGCATGATTCGAGAACCCAGGCATTAGTTACTAATTAAGCTTTTGAGACAAAAAATTTCCAGGAATTAAGTTTTAAATATTAAATAAATATAAAGTCAAAGCCAAGGAAAAATTGTGACATGAATCAAAAACATTGGGCAATGGCTCAAAAAGCAGAAACTCTGCGTTTATCAGACGCATATCAAGATGTGATCGAGATTTTTACACAACTCCTAGACAAGTATCCAGACAATGCTTGGATTAATGCCCACCTAGGAACGACTTACTACCAGTTGCTAGATTATGGCAAAGCAGAAGATTATTTAAAAAAAGCCATTGCAGAGAATGATAAGTATCTCTGGGCCCATGCACAGCTAGGGGAAACATATCGCCTCAGAGCAATTACTGAATATAAAGAAAGTAAGGAAAAGTATATTACATTAGCCATAGAACATTTTAAGATCGCAATTGATGCTGAAAAGCCGGAAAACAGTAACTATGCCTGGGCATTAGCTCATTTGGGAGCAACCTACCGCCTACAAATACCTGAGAATATCAAATCTACCCTCGATTCGAGGAGAACTAAACCACGAACTAATTGTGACTCTATAGCTTTGGATTGCCTGAACAGAGCAATTGAACTTATCCCCACATATGCCTGGGCATGGGGCATGCGGTCAACGGTTTATAGATTGCAGCAAGAATATGAGGATTCATTCTGGGATTTGGGAACTTTGATAGTAATAGCTCCGGAAATTGGAGTTTTACAAAACTCTTCTTCTCCTGTTCCATTGGCAGACAGTAGGAGAGTAAATCTGCACGAGCATGCATTTCTCCATTTCTATTTGACGAAGCAACAAGAAGACGAAGATAAGAAGAATAGGCACTACGTTAGGGCAATCGCTTGTGCCAAAGAAGCCTTGGTGTTCAGACCATATGACTTGATCGCTCAACTAATGCTGATTGTAATTGAAGCTAACCAAGCCAAGGAAAAGCAGGGGGGAACTTTATCAGACCCAAATGACATTAAAAAAATTGAAAAACAAGTCAAAAAATTCTTTAAAGATGCAGAGCCAGAATTTTTTGATCTGCTTCAGAGGATATTGCGAAATCTCATTGCTGCGGGGAAAGTTGATTCTAACGAATTAGAGTTAATACAAAAAGAAGCAGGGGAAAAACATAAATTAACAAAAGCTGTTCTCAATGGTGTGATCAAAAATCCGGATCGGGGTGTTGAAGATGATCCACAGTTATGGTTATGGCAAAATTTTGGATCTATAGAAGTCAGTAGCAGTGCCCTTTTCTTGCTCAGTGACCTCAGCTGTATTTTGCAGGGAGAAGGTGTTATTGGCACAGCCAAGCCCTATCGAGACCTTGCTGCCATAATCGATCCTGACTACATGGTAGAAAGGCTGTATCAAACTCCAGTTCTCTCAGAGGACGAAAGATGCGAAATATGTAGGGGATTGTCAGATGAGGGAAGATTAGTAGCTATTTGAAAATATGACTAAATATGACTAAAACTCTTATCTCAAGGAAATTGACTGGGGAAAATCAACAACTATTAGCGTAAATTATTCACTAGTAGTTCAAAATTAGGAGAGCATCTTATGAGTAAGCTATTTGATTTATTAACAGATTTAGCACTTGACCCCAAGAAACAAAGTGTTTTCATCAATGATCCCAGAACCCTAATGGAAGACGTGGGTTTATCTGAAGCAGAGCAGACTGCAATAATCAGCAAAGAATCTGCTCAAGTTGCAGCATTGTTTGCCGATGAACAAATTCCCCTTGCCATAACTATTGGCGATCCTGGGCCCGATCCCTTGCCAGATCCAGACCCTTTTCCCCATGCTCTGCCGGAAGGGTCAAAAGCTTAGTTTAAATAGCAGCTAGTATTCTGTCCCATTAATTCTGATGGGTTTTTTATTACATCCGCCCGGGGTTGAAAACCCCAGGCGGGTGTGATATAAATCCCGTCATATTTTATGCGATGAACCACTAGGGCGTGTTTTCAAAGTAGCCGTCACCCTAGAAGGGTGCGGCTATACGCACAAAGTCCGCCTGCGCGGACTAGGGAAAATCAAGGTTTTTAGCCCACGCAGGTGGGCTTTGATCGTGTAGCCCCAGGCTTTAGCCTGAGGGCTTTTGGAGTTTGAAAATACGCCCTAGTGGTCTAGTCTATCGCATTAATTTTGATGAGTTGTGAGCCTAACCGATCCTCTCGCGGTGTTTAGATCCCCGACTTCTCAAAGAAGTCGGGGATCTGTTGCCCCTCATAATTAATGCGATGAAACACTAGCAAAAATTTTATTTGTATGGGTGGTAGTTAATATCTAACTACAGCAATTTTCGCTTGAATAGAATACAAAAATAATTGATATATTTTTTATTCTCATGGATTTTCATCGCACAAAAATGTATTCTACTCAACCGAGAGACCCAGATCCCCGACTTCTCAAAGAAGTCGGGGATCTAAGTTCTCACAACTCAAATTCAAACATTCGTGCCCTTCAACACTTTAGAAAATAGATTAATATTTTATAAACTTAAACCGCACTTGCTGCGGTTTTTTCTTATATCAGATCCTTGAAGGGAAGTAAGTATGCACAATTTATCAGGTTACCAATTTACTGAGAAATTGCATGAGAGCAACAACTCCATAGTTTATCGTGGATATCGGCGAACAGATGACTTGCCTGTTGTCCTCAAAATGCTCAACCAAACTTACCCTTCCCCGAAAAAAATTGCTTGGTTCAAGCGGGAGTATGAAATTACCCAAAATATTAATTTACCAAAAGTAATAGATGTTTATGGTTTGGAAAATATAGAAAATTACTGGGTAATTGTGTTAGAAGACTTTGGTGGTGAATCTCTGAACCAGATAATTGTGCAGAAAAAATTCACCATTGCTGAGTTTCTCTATTTAGCTATTGAGATTGTTGATATTCTCGGCCAGGTTCACCAACAACATATTATTCACAAAGATATTAACCCATCAAATATTATCTTAAATCAGAACACAGGCACACTGAAATTAATTGATTTTGGAATTTCCACAACCCTGTCGCGGGAAAATTCAACTTTTCGCAACCCAAATGTATTAGAAGGAACCCTAGCTTATATCTCGCCAGAACAAACTGGTCGTATGAATAGAGCAATTGATTACCGTACTGATTTTTACTCCCTGGGGATAACCTTTTATGAATTGTTGACGGGACAGTTACCCTTCCCTGTAAATGATGTTTTGGAATTAATGCATTGTCATATTGCTAAACAACCTACACCACCACACGAACTCCAGCCAGAAATTCCACCAATTATTTCAGAAATCCTGTTGAAATTAATGGCTAAAAATGCTGAAGAACGCTACATATCAGCATATAGAATCAAAGCGGATTTAGAAGAATGTCTCAGACAATGGCAAATTAAACAGGAAATCGACCATTTTTTAATCGATCGGCACAATATCTCCGAACAACTGCAAATTCCGCAAAAATTATATGGGCGGGAGCAGGAAATTGCCACCTTGTTAGCTGCTTTTGAGCGAGTCAGTCAAGGAACCAGCGAAATGATATTGGTTTCAGGGTATTCTGGCATTGGCAAGTCCGTATTAATACAAGAAGTATATAAACCACTGACTCGCCAACATGGCTATTTCATTTCTGGTAAATTTGACCAGTTTCAACGAAATATTCCCTATGCATCCTTCATTCAGGCATTTCGTTCGTTAATACGACAATTGCTCACAGAAAGTGAAGCAGAAATTAGCAATTGGCGAGAAAAGTTACAAACAGAATTAGGGGAAAATGGGCAGGTAATTATTGGAGTTATTCCGGAATTAGAATTGATTATTGGTCAACAATCCCCCGTACCGGAGCTTCCTCCCAAAGAACAACAAAATCGCTTTAATCTGACTTTTAAAAAATTTATTCGTATATTCACCCAGCCCGAGCATCCATTAGTTATTTTCTTAGATGATTTACAGTGGGCAGATAGAGCTTCTTTAGAACTGATTCAACTACTGATGACGGCGGTAGATAATAAATATTTATTTTTAATCGGGGCATATCGTGATAATGAAGTAAATGAAGCACATCCTTTAATTAAAACTTTAGAAAATATTGAAAAAGCTCAGGCAACAATTAATAACATACAACTTTCACCTTTAACATTCAATAATATTAGACAACTTGTAATTGATACCCTTTATGTGGATGAGCCACTTGCCGCTAATCCCCTTACCCAATTGATTGAGGATAAAACAGGTGGCAATCCATTTTTTATCAATGAATTTTTGAAATATTTATATACTGAAGAATGGTTATATTTCGACTATAACTGTCGGGCATGGCAGTGGGATATAGAGCAAATCAAAGCACAACCAATTACAGATAATGTTGTGGAGTTGATGATTAAAAAGAATCAAAAACTACCAACACAAACCCAGGCAGTATTAAAATTGGCAGCTTGTATAGGCAACCAGTTTGACTTGAAAACACTGGCGATTATATATGAAAAGTCCATCCAGGAAACTGCAACGGATTTACGAGCGGCACTCCAATCAAACTTGCTTATACCCCTGAGTAATGCCTACCAATTAGTGGAATTAAATGTAGAAGGTTTGTCAAATCAGTTAGTCGCCGAATATAAATTTGCTCACGATCGCATCCAACAAGCAGTTTACTCACTTATTCCCCAGACAGATACCCAGGCAGTACATCTAAGTATTGGCAAGCTATTACTGGAAAATACATCTTTGGAAACATCTGAAGATAAACTGTTTGAAATCGTTAACCAGTTGAATAAAGGCTGGGAGCTAATTGAATCAGAAACAGAACGGGAAGAGTTAGCTCAATTAAATTTGCGGGCAGGGAAAAAAGCCAAATCCTCAGCTGCCCATCAACCAGCCTTTAATTATCTCCAGTTAGGCTTGGAGTTACTAAATACACAGAGTTGGTCCCAGAATTATCGCCTCGCCTTAAATTTGTATGTGGAAGCGGCAGAAGCGGCTTACATAATTGCCAACTACAACGAAATGGAACGCTCTGCTCAGATAGTTTTGCAAAAAGCCCAAACCCTGCTAGATAAAGTTAAAGTTTATGAAATCAAAATGCAGGCCTATTGCGCCCAAATTAAATTTATCGAAGCAATTAAAACTGGGCTAGAAGTTTTGCAGTTACTAGGGGTCGAGTTACCTGAACAACCAAACCAATCCGATTTGACGGAGGAAATAGAGCAGATAAAATCTGCCTTAGCAGGGAGGAAAGCTCAGGAACTAATTGATTTACCACAAATGACCGATCCGTATAAATTATCGGCAATGGGGGTAATGAACTACTTGTTTAGCCCTGCATACATAGCAATGAATCAACTGAGTTTGGTCATTTGGTGCCGACAGGTAAATTTGTCAATTCAGTTTGGTAATTCCGCCGATTCTGTTTTTCCATATGCAGGTTACGGACTTATTCTCTGCCTAGCAGGAGAACTTGACGCTGGCTATCATTTTGGTCAACTGGCGTTGAAGTTAATAGAAAAATTTAAAGATAAAACATTCAAACCCAGAGCTTACGCTGTCTATAAGCTATTTCTCAAGCATTGGCAGGAACCTCTCAGGGATACATCATCTTTTTGCATGGAAGCCTATCAAAGTGCGATAGAGATTGGAGATCTGGAATATGCTGCTAGTATCAGTGTTACCTATGCCTACGCTTTGTATCTATGTGGTGTGGAATTAGCAGATGCGAAGAAAGAAATGACCAGGGCAATTACAGTCACGGTGCAAACTCAGCAAGATGCTTATCTTCATTGGACTCAAATTTACATGCAGGCTATCCTCAACTTGACTGGAGAAGCAGATAATCCATGCCGTTTAATTGGTGAAGTATACGATGAAGAAAAGATGATGCCAGCCCATTTGACAACAGGGGATCAAACCGCCCTCATGCATGCTTATTCACAGAAACTACCTCTGTGTTATCTTTTTGAAGAATTTCACCAAGCTGTTGAAAACGCAGATAGCTTTGAAAAATACTCCGCCAATGCAGGTTCTTCATATATTCTTCCTACTGCTTACTTGTATGATATGTTAGCGCGACTATCACTGTATCCCCACGCTTCAGAAACCCAAAGAGAAGAAATCCTCACACAAGTTGCTGCTAAACAAGAAAAAATGGAACTGTGGGCACATCATGCTCCCATGAACTTTCTGCACAAATTTTATTTGGTGGAAGCCGAACGTGCCCGGGTACTAGGTAACAATGGGGAAGCCAGGGAATATTACGATCGCGCCATTGCCTTAGCCCAAGAAAACCAATACCTCAACGAAGAAGCCCTTGCTTATGAACTAGCGGGGAAATTCTATTTAGCCAGAAACCAAAACCACGTTGCTCGCCACTACCTAAAAGATGCCCACTACACCTATCAACGGTGGGGAGCGGTGGCCAAAGTAAAACATTTAGAAGCTCGATACCCCCAACTTTTAGCCACCGTCTCCACCGATAAAACTTCAGATAGCTTAAATTCCCCTGTTACCGACTCCAGTCAAACCACATCCACCGCCTTGGATGTCCATAGCATTCTCAAAGCTTCACAAACTATTTCTGGGGAAATTATCCCCCAGAAGTTACTAGAAAAGCTGGTGATAATCATGATTGAGAATGCTGGAGCCGAAAAAGGATTGCTGATTCTCAATCGGCAAGGTAATTGGGTAATTGAAGCTGAAGGGGTAGTGGATGGCGATCAAATTACTACATTACAATCTTTACCTATAAATTCCGTAGATTCTACTAGTCAAAACCCACTGCTATCAAGTGCCATTATCAATTATGTCGTTCGCACCCAGGAAAATGTGGTGTTAAATGATGCTACTCATCAAGGGGAATTTACCCGCGACCCCTATATTATTTCCACCAAACCCCAATCGATTCTCTGTACTCCCCTGATTTATCAAGGCAAACTCAGTGGTATTCTATATTTAGAAAATAATCTGACAACAGATGCATTTACCAAAGATCGCATCGAAGTTTTAACCATTCTTTCTGCTCAAGCTGCAATCTCCATTGAAAACGCCCTGCTCTACGAACAGCTAAAAAATTACAATCGCAATCTAGAGCTAAAAGTAGAAGAGCGTACTCGCGAACTTTCACAAACTTTAGAAATTCTCGAAGCCACTAAGGCAGAATTAATTTTTGAAAACCAGTTACTCAAGAGTGCCGAACAATCCTCAGACTTTGATTATCACGTGGGGGGAAGTTTACCAATGGATGCTCCCACCTATGTAGTCCGTTCCGCAGATCGCTATCTCTACAAGGCATTAAAGCGTGGTGAGTTTTGCTACATTCTCAACCCCCGGCAAATGGGTAAATCCAGCCTGATGGTGCGGATGATGCACCACCTGCGCCATGAAGGGTTTAGTTGTGCAGCCATCGATCTGACTCGCATTGGTAGTGAAAACGTCACACCAGAACGATGGTACAAGGGTTTGACAGTAGAACTATGGCGAAGTTTTGGTTTACTCAGAAAGGTTAATTTCAAAACTTGGTGGGATGAACTGGGGGATATTTCCCTGGTACAACGGTTAAGCCAATTCATCGAAGAAATTTTGTTAGTTGAAGTTGGTCAAAAAGATGACAATCCCCCAAATAATATAGTCATTTTTATTGATGAAGTTGATAGCATCTTAAGTTTAAATTTTCCCATTAACGACTTTTTTACTCTGATTCGCTCCTGCTATAATCAACGCAGCATAAATCCAGCATATAAACGCTTGACATGGGTTCTGTTTGGAGTAACCACCCCCTCCAAATTAATTAGCGACTACCAAAGAACCCCCTTTAACATCGGCCAGTCAATTGAATTGGAGGGTTTTAAAGAGCATGAAGCCCAGCCTTTGCTCCAAGGATTGAATGAGAAAGTAAGCAATCCTCAAACAGTTTTAAAAGAGGTGTTATCTTGGACACATGGTCAGCCTTTTTTGACCCAAAAACTCTGTCAATTCATCCGCAACAGTTCTACTCCGATTCCCGATGGCCGAGAAGCTGAATGGATTAAAAACTTGGTGCAAACTAAGATAATAGATCATTGGGAATCCCAGGATGAGCCAGAGCACTTGAGAACCATCCGCGATCGCCTCCTTCACAGCAAACAATCCGTGCAGCTACTAGCACTCTATCGGCAAATTTTACACCAAGGGAGCGTTGCTTCAGCTGATAGCCCCCAAGAGCGGGAATTACTTTTATCAGGACTGGTAGTTAAACAGCAAGGAATTTTAAAAATCCAAAACCCCATTTATAAATCTATTTTTGTTTGATTTTGGCATACCCCATGCTTTCATTGAATATCTGAAGAGCTATTTTATACTAAATATGTATTAAATTTGTATGAGTTTTGTATGAGATTCACATGAGTTTTATGAGCTTAAAATTAGATAACAATAGATATTTGAGTGAAATAGATATTTAGGTTAATTTTAATTGTCACTTAATTGTCACTGCATTTAAGCAAAGGGAAATTCAACAGTCAAGGCTTTATTCAATAATTTCATCAAACAAGCTGAATTATTTTCTGCGGTTGTTGGAGTTAAGAAATAACCAATCATTCAAAGATTTTATATTGTTATGTTTACTAACTCTAACTCAGAAACGAAAGAAACACCGATTAAGGATTTATCAATAATTGCTTGGATGATTGGACAAATAGAGAATAAAAATCGGCAACATACAGTCAAACCAACAAATTACTGGTCTTTCAATTCTATCTCAGTTGATGCCCCAGAAAAAAAAGAATTAGGAATAGAGGCGAAAGTACAACATCTCATAAGTAGACCACAACCACAAGCCAGCAGAAATTCAGGCAATAATATAATTTACTTCCAGAATAAATCTACCACAGTTGATTTAGAAGCTTTATCCACAGCAATTACGCTCCAGAAATAAACAGTATCACTATCCAGGCAAAATAAATTCCTTTCTTGTCTAGCTGTTGCCTTGCTGATTTTTGCATTTTTATAAACTAGAGGAGGTGCATGAATGTCCCAATATAATTTTCATCGTAATTTTGCAGTAATTATCGGCATAAACAATTATCTCAATAGTAATTATGTATTAGAAACAGCAGAACCAGATGCTCGCAAATTAGCTGAAATTATGCAAGGGCAACATCATGTCCTCAAACCACAAGATGATTCACAAAATGGGTATGAAGTCAAGTTACTTTTGAATGAAGATGCTAGCCTCAGTCAGCTAAAGCAATTAATTGCAGACCTCAAACAAGGACAAATATCATTAGATCGAGGAAAAGTTGCAGTTACCGCAAGCGATCGCCTCTTGTTCTACTTTGCAGGACATGGAATTGCCTTAGATGCTTGGGAAAATAAAAACGGACCAGCAGGTTACTTAATTCCTCAAGATGCTACCGATGGAGATAAAAGTACCTACTTGGAGATACAGGAATTGCACCATGCTTTAAAAAAGCTTCCTTGTAAACATGTGTTAGCAATTCTCGATTGCTGTTTTGTCGGAGCTTTCCGTTGGGGAAATATTAAACGGGAAGCTGTCCGCAAAGTTAAAATATATCAGGAACGCTACGACCGCCTGATTAGGAATTCCGCCTGGCAAATAATTACTTCAGTAGCTGAAAATCAAACTGGTTTAGATTCTGGGAAATCCAGTGGGAGAGGAAAAAATGGTCAGGAAAATCATTCTCCCTTCGCCCAAGCCCTGTTTGATGCTTTGGGTAGAAAAGCTGATGATTTCGACCAAGATGGTATATTCACTGCAACTGAGCTTTATTCATATCTGCGTAACCAGTTAGAAATCGGTACAGAAAAGCACTGCCAACGCCAGACCTATAGCTTATCCCTACTTGGGAAACATGATAAAGGAGAATTCATTTTTCTCTTGCCTGATTTTGACCGAGATAATGTAGAAAACGCACCACCTTTAAATAGGGAAAATAATCCCTATAAAGGATTGCAATCCTATGATGAAAAAGACAGTCATTTGTTCTTTGGTAGAACAGAACAGATTAAGCAGCTTTATCAGAAAGTTGTCGCCAACAAATACCCATTGACAATAGTTTTGGGTGCTTCAGGAACGGGTAAATCTAGTTTAATGAAAGCAGGTTTATTACCTCGTCTGCGTAAATTCCAAGAACTTCACTTTCAGAATCACTTTCAAATTTTAGATACCATGCGACCGGGGGAAAGCCCTTTGAAGGCTTTGGCACAGGTGTGTTTACCAATTGCGAATACCATTACTGTTTCGGAATTAGCAAAAGATAAGCAGGCTTTAGCAAATATCATTGAATGCTGGATTGAGAAGAATCCTAAAACTAAAGTATTATTGACAGTTGATCAGTTTGAAGAGTTGATAACTCTATGTAAAAGTAACGCAGAACGAAAACAGTTTGAGGAATTGATCAAAAATGCAATTACCAAATATCCTAGTCACATCCATGTAGTTATTACCCTAGGAATTGAATTAGAGACCCAATTGCAAATTTCTGCACTTAAAGACCTCTGGGGCGATCATACTAGATTTGTTGTCCCACCGATGACCAAGGATGAATTGCGCGAAGTAATTGAGAAGCCCGCATTGGCAGAAGTCTTACATTTCGATCCTCCCAGTTTGGTAGACGAACTGATTAACGAAGTGGCACAAATGCCTGGTGCTTTACCTTGGCTTTCTTTTACCCTCAGTGAATTGTACTTGAAGTGCGTGTACGAACAAAGGGAAAACCGTGTTTTAACGAAGGAAGATTACGAAGATTTGGGAAAAGCACTTGGCTCCATCAACAAACGTGCCAACCAGGAGTATCACAAGCTAGTAGAAGAAGACCCCGCTTATGAAAATATAGTGCGTCGGATCGTGCTACGGATGATTTCATCGCAAAATGGAAAATTATCACGACGACAAGTTGCTGTATCAGAATTAGTATATGCAACCGCAGAAAAAAATAACCAGGTGCAAACAGTTATCAAACGGTTTTCTGATGCTCTTTTAATGGTTGAAGGTTCTAATTCTCAAAATCAACCTTGTGTGGAACTAGCCCATGATGCTTTAGTCCATGGCTGGGATAAATTACTACAATGGAACAATAAAGAACAGGAAGCTTTGATATTGCAAAGACGCTTAACATCTGCTGCTAACAATTGGCATAAAAATGACCAAGGTAAGGACTTTCTATGGGATAGGGATTCCCATTTTGTCCAGTTAGAACAGGTGTTTTCATTACAATCTAGTCAGCTTCATCAACTAGAGCCATATTTTATTCACAGCAGTATGAGAAAAACAGATGAAGAATATATCCAAGAGAAAAAACAAACTATAAAAATACTTTATAAAAGAGCTGAAGCCTTCTTGACTTGCGAACGCCAATTAGATGCATTCTTTGAAGCAGTCAAAGCAGGAAAAGAACTCAATCAGTTACAACGCAAGTACTCATGGCAAGATGCTGAACTATCCGCGCAATTGGGGCTAATAATGCAAAAGGTGGTTTATAGAGTTAAAGAACGCGATCGCCTGCAAAAAGCCCAAATGGCTGCAAAAATGCGATCGCTGGATATGAGGGTATTCGCTTGTGGCATGCAAATGGCAAACATAGCCCTGAATTTAGAGGAGGGCAAGGTCAGGTGACTAATGTAGTTTTTTAGTTCCGATGATCCTAAATCTACAGCACTTTGCAGATAAATGAAGTACAAAGTTATATACAAAAATTATTGTGAGATAGACATTCGGTGCCCGTCTAAATGTACTTCACTAAAATGAAATATACTGTATAAGTAATAGTACTGCCCAATTACCAAAAAATTGGGTTTAAAACTTTGTGCCCTGAACCCCACCCTACCTTCAGTTAGGATCGGGTTCAGGGCACTATGCAATTAAATATAGGGAATAGGAGACAGGAGACAGGGAACAGGCTTCGGCCGTGAGCTCAGCGTTCGACGGCTCGACTGAGCTTCGCCGAACGTCTGAGCTCACGCCGAAGTCCGAACACCGAACAGCAGGCTATCAAAGGGTTTGTTGAATTTAGAAATGTCATAACCTAATTTCGTAATGCCATAACTGCTATGAACAATGGTAATCTTAATTTTTATTACAGTTTTTGAGTGAAATAAAAATTATGAAGCCATTTATGTTCGTCACAGACTTAGACAATACCTTGGTAGGAAACGATGAAGCTTTGGTAGAACTGAGCCAAAAGCTAAGTCAACACCGCCAAAAATATGGAACTAAAATAGTATATGCTACTGGGCGATCGCTATTTCTTTACCAAGAACTAAAAGAGGAAAAAAATCTTTTAGATCCGGATGCATTGGTAGTTGCTGTGGGAACAGAAATATATCTCAACGGTAGTCAAATACCTGATTCCCAATGGTCGGACAAACTTTCTGGGGGATGGAATAAACAAGTGGTATTATCTACAACTGCTGATTTTCCTGAATTGGTTCCCCAACCAGATTCAGAACAAGGTGATTTTAAGGTCAGTTTTTACTTGAAAGAATCCCATGCAGCAAAGGTTTTACCCCAACTTAAATCCAAGTTGAACACAGCAGGGTTAGACATAAAGTTAATTTACAGTAGTGGTATAGACCTTGACATTGTGCCTATTTCCAGCGATAAAGGTCAGGCAATGCAATTTCTGCGAGAAAAATGGAATTTTGTATCAGAGCGCACAGTAGCTTGCGGCGATTCTGGTAATGATATTGCTTTATTTACCGCAGGTAAGGAAAGGGGAATTATTGTCGGCAATGCCCGTCCAGAATTACTGACATGGCACAATGACAATCCCGCAGAGCATCGCTATCTGGCAAAAAATGTTTGCGCGGGTGGCATTCTCGAAGGTTTAAAATATTTTGGACTTATGGAATGATTAGTTATCTCAAAGGTATAGTTGCTGGTATTCAAAACCATAATGGTAATCGCCATATTCTGACTGTAGAAGTCAATGGTATGGGGTATGATTTGCAAATTCCAGGAAGAATGGCACAGCAGTTACCCTGTTCTGGGGGTGAAATTCAAGTTTTCACCCATTACCAAATTCGGGATGAAGTGCCATTTTTATATGGTTTTAGTTCCCCAGCCCATCGGGATTTATTTCGTTATTTAATTAGTGTCAGCGGTATTGGGGCGGCTTTAGCGATTGCATTGTTGGATACCCTAGAGGTACCGGAATTGGTTCAATCAATTGTCACTGCCAATGTGCAATTATTAATCCAAGCTCCCGGTGTGGGTAAGAAAACCGCCGAACGTATTTGTTTGGAATTGAAGAGCAAGTTAATTGAGTGGCGCAAGAATGCTGGTTTTTTCGTGGCTACCGATGGCCCGGCTCCTGGTATTTTGGAAGAAGTACAAATGACCCTGCTTGCTTTGGGATACACTGCCCATGAGGTGAGTCACGCTCTCCATTATGTGAGTGAAGAAATTGGGTTACCTAAAGATGCCTTTGTAGAAGAGTGGATTAAACAAACCATCGCCCATCTTAGCAGTACTGAGGTCAGCAATTTTAGTTGATAGTTGACGGTTGACGGTTGATGGTTGACAGTTGACAGTTGACAGTTGACGGCAAGCTGCTATAACTATTCTCTCTTAACTCTTAACACTGATTAAATGGATGACACTGATGACACGGATAGTTGATAACCCAACAATTAACTCTTAACTCTTAACTCTTAACTCTTAACTCTTAACTCTTAACTCTTAACTCGATCATGCCCAATCCCTATACTTGGCTAGAACAATCCTTAGAAACTATTCACCGTGCTGACTGGTATCGTTGTGTGAAAACCATCCAGAGTAGTCCCGGTGCTACGGTAATCTTAGATGGGCAAGAAGTTATTAATTTCGCTAGTAATGATTACTTGGGATTGGCAGGGGATAAGCGGCTAATTGAGGCAGCAATCAAGGCGATTAGGGAATTTGGTACTGGTAGTACTGGTTCTAGATTACTCAGTGGACACAGGGAATTACACGGTGAATTAGAACAGGCGATCGCATCTCTCAAACAAACGGAAGATGCTGTGATATTTAGTTCCGGTTATTTGGCAAACCTGGGTGCAATTACTGCCTTAGTCGGTAAACGAGATTTAATTTTATCCGACCAATACAATCATTCTAGTTTGAAAAATGGGGCAATCCTCAGTGGTGCCACAATTATTGAGTATCCCCACTGTGATGTGGAAACAATTAAACAACAGTTGCAGCAAGTAAGGCAAGATTACCGCCGCTGTTTAATTATTACTGATGGTGTGTTTAGTATGGATGGGGATTTGTGTCCCTTGCCAGCACTGTTAAGTATAGGGGAAGAATTTAGCTGTATGCTGTTGGTTGATGAGGCTCATAGTACTGCAGTACTAGGGAGCAATGGTGCAGGCTGTGTGGAACATTTTGATTGTACATCGAAAACCCTAATTCAAATGGGAACGTTGAGTAAAGCCTTGGGTAGTTTGGGGGGATATGTGGCGGGAAGTAAACCCCTCATAGACTTTTTACGCAATCGCGCTCCTAGTTGGATTTATACCACAGCATTGTCACCGGGGGATACGGCTGCGGCTTTAGCTGCCATTAATATTGTACAACAAGAACCCCAACGGCGCGATCGCTTATGGGAAAATGTGGTTTATTTGCAGCAGTTAGTTAAACAAGAGTTACCAAGTTTGCAACTATTACCTTCACAGTCTCCGATTATTTGTTTTCAGTTAGCAAATGCAGGGGAAGCTGTGCGGGTAGGGAAGCAGTTGATATCTGCGGGGATTTTCGCTCCAGCCATTCGTCCGCCGACTGTTCCTACGAGTCGTATTCGCATATCTATGATGGCGACTCATCAGAAAGCGCATATTGAGAAGTTGGTGAAGGCTTTGGTTGATATGGCATTACTGAATCCAGGACAAAATTGATCTCACCCTTCAGACACTGTGAGTAGGGATGACAATATTTCCTCCAAAAGGGTTCACTTTATTTAGTTATGTTCAAAACTTTACAGACTCCTAACCTGCGGAAATTGACTACCGAAGGTAATTTTCAGTGTGTGACTAATACGTTAGTTTTGATGATAACTATTTAACCGAACATCAATGGATATTAATATACAGAAAGAAGAATTTAGCTATGCCTACATATATGCCGTCGTCTCAGCAGCTGGATACTCCTGTCAAATAGCATCTAGACCCTTGGATATTGGCGGTATTGATATTATTATTTCAGGAATAGAACGGGAAGATACTCTTTTCCCTCCAAGATTGGAAGTACAAGTAAAATCAACATCAATAAATGTGCTGAGTGGAGACTCAATTAGATACCCACTTAAACTGAAAAATTATAATGAGCTGAGGAAAGAAAAAACCCTTGTACCAAAAATATTAATTGTTGTTCTCATCCCTGATTATCAATCTGAATGGTTAAACCAGTCAGAAAATGAACTTTGTATGCGTCGATGCGGATATTGGCTATCATTAAAAGGACAACCAGAGACTAACAATACCGATAGTGTAACTGTCTACTTGCCCCGGCAACAAATATTTACAGTTTTAGCTGTTCAAAATATTATGCAGCAAATTGAAACTAGAGGTACTTTATGAAAGCAATTATTTCTGATGTCGAAGTCCTTAAAAATTTGCAACCCACGAGGATAGCAGCTTACCTTCACCAAAAAGGATGGCACAAAAAAACAAGTGTGCCCAACCAAGTATCAACATGGGTTAGGGATACATTTACATCTGATAAATTGAAAATTTATTTACCCCTAGATCCCGAATTTGAGGATTATCCTCGTCGGATGTCAGAAATTATGGAAACTTTGGAGAAGGTGGAAAATAGGTCACAGTTGGAAATAATTGGCGAGTTAATCACTAATGCAAATAATGTGGCTATTCAAGGGATGGTAATACAAATTCAAACTCCCAATACAGAAACATTAAACGGTGAAATTACAATATATGGTGTGGTTGTTGATAAATTACAAAAAATCAAAACCCAGTTAAGTGAT